>ENA-OYZI01000416-OYZI01000416.1-human-gut-metagenome-genome-assembly--contig:-NODE-416-length-12838-cov-6.183681_pt1 | contig 12838 bp, 10 predicted proteins | sample MGYA00243288_ERZ653471 | MGnify/ENA primary metagenome ERZ653471 (study PRJEB26926, sample SAMN06164901) | human gut metagenome | biome: ENVO:00009003; feature: ENVO:2100002; material: ENVO:00002003... | reverse complement strand
CACCCTAGAGTTCGTCGGCAGCGTCAGATGTGTATAAGAGACAGATATTAAACAAAAACCAACTAAATTAAACCTAAAACCATGTCGTATTTTGTCGAAAACTGCTAATCACATATCAATATTGAAGCTTCTAATAGAAATCTTCAAAATACAAGCGCGTAACGCGCCTAGAATATTGATATATTATATGGAAAAATGAATCCACCAACAAAGAGTGAAATTTCGCAAAAGCGACAAAATTTCAAAAGAAAGACAAAAAAAGAAGTTCTACGAAAAATACAATCGATGGAGGGATGAAATATTTGGGAAGAATTTATTATGAACAGAAAGGACTTATTAACCTCGATGATATCGTAGATATATTTATTGAGGTGGAAAATATACACAATTACCTGGAAAATGCAGCCTTGCGGATTTTGCTTTTTGGCAATCCTGAGCTGAATTTTTATCAGTGCCGATTATTAGTATTGAAGTACGGAGAATCACTTTCACAGGATGATTTGCACGGGCGGATGGTATTTATGAGAATGATACAGCTGCTGGAAGCCAACATAGTTTAAAATAAAATGAGAATTTCTTTTTTGACCGGGCAACCGGTCTTTCTTTTTTGCACAAATGGTGTTATAATTTTGGAAAAATTATGTTGATTACTCATAGCTTTAAAAAAGAAGTATTGCATTGTGTTTAATTAAACCAAAGCATGATAATTCAATCAAAGAAAAGAGGACAAAAATGAACATCGTAGTACTTGCCGGAGGGCTCAGCACAGAGAGAGATGTTTCCTTCAAGACAGGAAGCATGGTAGCTAAAGCGCTCAAAGAGAACGGCCACAAAGTTATATTATTGGATGTATTTATGGGATATAGTGACAGGGAGGAGGACCTGACAGGTATATTTGACCGCGCGGACGAGATAAGCGTGCAGGTCAGCGATATTCCGACAGAGGCACCTGACCTTGCAAAGGTAAAGGCTTCCAGAAAGGACCAGTCACCTTGCTTCTTCGGACCAAATGTCATCAAAATGTGTCAGATGGCAGACATTGTTTTCATGGCACTCCACGGAGAAAACGGAGAGAACGGAAAGATACAGGCAGCATTTGACCTCTTCGGTGTCAAATATACAGGCAGCGATTATTTAAGCTCAGCCATCGCCATGAACAAGGAGACATCAAAGCAGTTCTTCCTTGCAAACGGTATCCCTACTCCAAAGGGTATTTCCATGACAAGAGCGACCAGACAGGACGATATCACAAAGCTTGACCTGACACTTCCATGCGTGGTAAAGCCATGTTGCGGTGGTTCAAGCATCGGTGTCACCATCGTTAGGGATGCGGCAGAGTTCAAGGCGGCACTTGACGATGCCTTCAAGTGGGAAAATGAGCTGGTTATCGAGGAGTTTGTGCAGGGCAGGGAGTTCTCTGTCGGCGTTATCGAGGGCAAGGCTCTTCCTATTATAGAGATTGCACCGAAGGAGGGCTTCTACGATTATAAGAATAAATACAAGGCGGGCAGTACAGTAGAGACATGTCCGGCCGAGCTTCCTGAGCAGGTGACAAAGGATATGCAGCACTATGCCGAGGAGGTTGCGCGTGTTATCGGGCTTGACACATATTCACGCTCAGACTTTTTGCTCAATGACAAAAATGAGATGTTCTGCCTCGAGGCAAACACACTGCCGGGCATGACTCCGACCAGTCTTCTGCCACAGGAGGCAGCGGTTATCGGTATGAGCTTTAATCAGCTCTGTGAGCATCTGATTGACATATCTTTGAAAAAATATGAGGTGTAGCATGTCGGATAAGTACATGAAGAATCTTACATTTGCAAATATTGCTAAGGCCTGTGAGGGGAGATACATAGGCGATGAGACACTGCTTGATACGACAATCACCGGCGCCGTCATAGACAGCAGACAGGTGAAGGAGGGCTATCTTTTTATCCCGATAAAGGGAGAAAGGGTGGACGGACACAAATTCATTCCGACTGTGTTTGAGCAGGGGGCGGCAATTGTGCTCTCTGAGCATGAGCTTACGGATCCGGCAGGCCCATATGTGCTTGTTGAATCAACCACTGATGCCATGAAAAAGCTCGCGGCATTTTACAGAAAAAGCCTTGATATCAAGGTGGTGGGCATCACCGGAAGTGTCGGCAAGACCAGCACCAAGGAGATGATATCATCAGTCCTTGAACAGAAATACAGCGTCCACAAGACCGCAGGCAATTTCAACAATGAGATAGGCCTGCCACTCACCATTTTCGGAATCAGGGAAAGCCATCAGGTAGCGGTGCTTGAGATGGGCATATCTGATTTTGGCGAGATGCACAGGCTTTCTACTATGTCTTGCCCGGATGTTATGGTCATCACCAACATCGGCTACTGCCATCTGGAGTTTTTGGGCGACAGGGATGGTGTGCTTAAAGCAAAGACAGAGTGCTTTGAGCATATGATGCCGGATGCGGTCGCAGTGCTGAATGCAGATGACGACAAGCTGGCCACAGTGCAGACGGTAAATGGAAAGCCTGCCATATACTATGGCAAGGAATCAGCATCAGGCGTTCATAAATCAGTATATACCACAAATATTGAAAATCTAGGCTTTGACGGCATGAAGGCTCATTTTGTCACTCCGGAGGGTGAGTTTGATGCACACATCCACATCCCGGGTGAGCACAATGTATACAATGCCATGGCGGCAGCAGCTGTCGGATTGCAGCTTGGTCTCACAATAGCTGAGATAAAGTCAGGAATCGAGAAAGCAGAGACAATCGCAGGCCGTACCAATTTTATCAAAACGCACGGCATGACAGTGATAGATGACTGCTACAATGCAAACCCTGTATCTATGAAATCCTCTATCGAGGTGCTTTCGCATGCAAAGGGCAGGACAATAGCAGTGCTTGGAGACATGGGCGAGCTTGGAAGCGATGAGAAAAAGCTGCACCATGAGGTAGGCGAAGCAGTTGGAGAGAATCATATCCATACACTTTTTGCCGCAGGAGAGCTTGCAAAGGAATATGCAGCCGGAGCCGCGGAGAAATCATCCGATGTAGACATCCACTATTTCGAGGATAGGGAGACTATGACACAGGAGCTTCTTTCATATGTGAAGGAGGGCGACACCATACTGGTGAAGGCATCACACTTCATGGAGTTTCCGAAGGTAGTCGAGGCTCTGAGTGAGTAAAATCAGGTAAGATCAATCGGGTAGAAATTAATTTGATATTTAATAATTGCGAGGAATGGATATTCTCCAAGCCTCATAATATTATAAAAGAAAGAGAGAAAAATAATGGCACAGAATCCAATCGTAACAATCACAATGGAAAACGGCGATGTGATCAAGGCGGAGCTTTATCCGGAAATCGCACCAAACACAGTAAACAACTTTATCAGCTTAATCAATCACAACTTCTATGACGGAGTATGCTTCCACCGTGTAATCAAGGGCTTCATGCTCCAGGGCGGAGATCCGGACGGAAACGGTACAGGCGGCCCGGGCTATGAAATCAAGGGCGAGTTCACACACAACGGCTTCAAAAATGATTTAAAGCACACAGCCGGTGTACTTTCAATGGCACGTACCATGATACCTGATTCAGCAGGCAGCCAGTTCTTCATCATGCATCAGGATGCACCACATCTCGACGGCGAGTATGCGGCATTTGGCAAGGTAATCGAGGGCATGGATGTGGTAAACAAGATCGCAGAGGTACGCACAGACTACATGGACAAACCACTTGAGGCTCAGGTCATGAAGACAGTTACAGTTGAGACCTTCGGAGTGGACTATCCGGAGCCGGAGACAGTTTAATGATAATAATTATCGATGAGGCAAGCGCAAAACTTGCCTCTTTTTACTATCATGGCGAGATATTCAAGCTGCAGTGGAGAAGTGTGGCAGGCAAGGCATCTATGTCAGAAGAGCTGCAAGAAAAACTGTATGGTGCACTACCGGGAAAGTTGCTGGATGAGTTGCAGAAGAAACTGCTAGATGAGCTGCAAGATGAATTTCAGGAAAAACTGCAAGAAAAACTACCTGATGAGCTGCGGGAAAAACTGTATGTTGCGCTCTTAGCAGCTGAATCAATTAATGACTTCACAAAAACAACGATACAAGAATATGCAGATAACACCGCGAAAGCTAATACGGGAAATCTAATAATACCGAAAGCTCCCGCAGACTGCATCTGGATAGTCTCAAACCGGAAGCAGAAGCAAATAGCTGACTCACTCGGCATAGCATCAGTAGGAGAACCGCAGTGCGGCACGCGCTATGCAGTCGAGAGCCTTGCAGAGCTTGATATTGAGTATCTGGAGCGAGTGCGCAGGCGGTATAATCACATCCCGTGGGACATCGGCGAGACAGACAGGTGTCTGATACGTGAGCTGTCCCTGTCAGACCTTCCTGCGCTCTATGAGCTCTATGACAAGCCCGGTATGACAGACTTTGTGGAACCGCTTTACGACTACGAGACAGAGCTTGAATACCAGAAAGCATACATAGAGAACATGTATGGCTTTTACGAGTATGGCATGTGGCTTGTATTTTCCAGGGAAACAGGTAAGCTGATAGGACGGGCAGGGCTTGAGCACGATGAAATGGGTTATATGATAGCACCGGAATTTCAGAACCAAGGCTATGCCACGGAGGTGTGCCGCTTCATAATAGACTACGCGCGCGAAAACACAGACTTTGAAGAGCTTTACTGCCGGATAGATGAGAGAAATGAAGCATCGGTTCGCCTTGCCAAAAAGCTTGGATTTACAAATAGCGGGCATATGGATGATGATATACATGCCTCTATATATAGAAAAAATATAAAAAACATAAAAAACAATGAAAAACATTGAAAAATATGCAATTAGGCAATAAAATATAAACATAGTTTAACGATTTGGAGGACGAAAAAATGAAACAATACGCATATGGAGTAGATATAGGTGGAACAACTGTAAAGATAGGCTTTTTTGAGACCACAGGAAAGCTTGTCGATACATGGGAGATTCCTACACGCACAGAGAATTCAGGCGAGCTCATCCTGCCTGATATCGCAGCATCCATCAAGGAAAATAACGAGAAGCACGGCATCGAGATGGGTGACATCGAGGGCGTAGGCATGGGAGTGCCGGGACCTATAAAGGATGACGGAACAGTATTGAAGTGTGTCAACCTCGGCTGGGGCGTGTTCAACGTGGCACAGTCACTCTCAGTGCTGTGCGGCGGCATCAAGGTAAAGGCCGGAAACGATGCCAACGTAGCTGCACTCGGTGAGATGTGGCAGGGTGGCGGAAAGGGTCATCAGGATGTAGTCATGATCACACTCGGCACAGGCGTAGGCGGAGGAATCATCCGCGAGGGCAGAATCGTAGCCGGAGTAAACGGAGCAGGCGGAGAGATAGGACATATGCCTATGGTAGATGATGAGTCAGAGTGCTGTGGCTGCGGCAAGAAGGGCTGCTTAGAGCAGTATGCATCAGCAAACGGTCTCGTAAGAGTGGCAGAGAGATACATTGCAGCACACAGGGATGTGGCAACAAAGCTTGATTTAAATGCAGGCTTCACAGCCAAGGATGTATGCGATGCGGCAAAGGCAGGAGATGCAGCGGGCATTGCGGCAGTAGAGCAGTCTATGAAGCTTCTCGGCAAGGCAATGGCAGCAGTAGCATGCGTTATGGACCCTGAGGTATTTGTTGTAGGCGGAGGCCTTTCAAAGGCAGGCAGCATCATCATCGATACAGCAGCAAAGTACTATAAAGAGTATGCTTTCCATGCAAGCCGTGAGACAGAGATAAAGCTTGCCACACTCGGCAACTCAGCCGGCATGTATGGCGGAGTAAAGATGGTTATCGGCTAACAACATAAGATTGCAATTTTTAAAGAAATAAAATATAATGGCTACTAAAGATACACTACAATCGAGGTGAGACTATTGGCAGATTACTCAACAGAAGAATTAGAAAAAATAGCGGACAAATTTCGCTCAGATACCAGCGGTATAAGGGGAACAAAGGATTTTACGAGCCCAGAGGAGCTTTACGATGAGCTTAAAAAGGAAATCAAAAAGTATCATCCGTCGGATGACACGAGCCTTGTGGACAAAGCCTACAGGGTAGCTTATGATGCTCATAAGGGTCAGGCGCGTAAGTCAGGAGAGCCTTATATCATACATCCGCTTTGTGTTGCCATAATACTCGCCGAGCTCGAGCTGGATAAGGAAACCATTGCAGCAGGACTGCTCCATGATGTGCTGGAAGACACCATCATGACCATGGATGAGATGCGTGCAGAGTTTGGAGACGATGTCGCACATCTGGTGGATGGTGTCACGAAGTTAAAGCACCTGCACCTGACAGACAGCACCAAGGATCCGAAGGACAAGAATGCGGACAGGCTTGAGATGCAGGCTGAGAATCTGCGCAAGATGTTTCTCGCCATGGCAAAGGATATCAGGGTCATCCTCATAAAGCTGGCAGACAGACTGCACAATATGCGTACACTCAAGTACCAGTCAAAGGAGGCACAGCAGCGTATCGCCAGAGAGACACAGGATATCTACTGTCCTATCGCGCAGCGACTTGGTATCAGCAAGATAAAGATAGAGCTCGAGGACCTTTGTATGAAGTACCTCTATCCGGATGCCTACTACGATCTGGTAGAGAAGGTAGCCCTCAGAAAGGCAGAGCGCGACACTTACATCCAGGGCCTGGTAAACGATGTCAAGAAGTATGTTACAGATGCCGGCATCAAGGCTGAGATATACGGCAGGGCAAAGCATTTCTTCAGTATATATAAGAAGATGGTCAATCAGGACAAGACGATAGACCAGATATATGACCTCTTTGCCATCAGAATTCTGGTGGATACTATACCGGACTGCTACGCAGTGCTTGGTATCATACATGAGAAGTATAAGCCTATACCGGGCCGTTTCAAGGACTATATCGCCATGCCGAAGCAGAACATGTACCAGTCGCTTCACACGACACTCATAGGTCCGAGCGGACAGCCGTTTGAGATACAGATACGTACCTATGAGATGCATCGTACAGCTGAGTACGGTATCGCAGCGCACTGGAAGTATAAGGAAGCAAACAACGGTAATGCCACTACCACCACTGTCACAGAGGAGGAGAAGCTCAGCTGGCTGCGCCAGATACTCGAGTGGCAGCAGGATATGTCGGATAATAAGGAGTTTATGACTTTATTAAAGAGTGATTTAAATTTATTCTCCGACAATGTATTTGCATTCACACCGTCCGGCGATGTAAAGAACCTGCCAAAGGGCTCCACACCTATAGACTTTGCCTACAGCATACACTCTGCGGTCGGCAACAAGATGGTCGGTGCCAAGGTAAATGGTAAGCTGGTGCCGATAGACTATGTCATCAAAAACGGTGACCAGATAGAGATAATCACCTCACAGAACTCCAAGGGACCAAGCCGTGACTGGCTCAAGGTCGTAAAGAGCACACAGGCCAAGAACAAGATCAACCAGTGGTTCAGAAGTGAGCTCAAGGAGGAGAATATACAGCACGGCAAGGATTTGATAGCAGCCTATGCCAAGGCAAAGGGTATCAACTTTGCTGAGATAAACAAGCCTGAGTATCAGGAAAAAATACGTCGCAAATACGGCTTCCACGACTGGAACTCATGCCTTGCAACTGTCGGCCACGGCGGACTCAAGGAGAGCCAGATAGTCAACAGAATGTACGACGAGTACAAGAAGGATCATGTGGTGCCGGTGACAGATGCAGATGTGCTTGGCAGCATCGCAGAAAAGCAGCAGGCGGCAGCAGGCACACAGCCGGAGCACAAGTCAAAGAGCGGCATTGTGGTACACGGACTCTATGACGTGGCTGTGCACTTCTCGAAGTGCTGCAATCCTGTTCCGGGAGATGAAATCGTGGGCTTTGTTACAAGAGGCCGAGGCATCTCCATCCACAGGACAGACTGCGTGAATATCATCAATCTGTCAAAGATAGAAAAGGACAGGCTCATAGAAGCAGAGTGGCAGGATACAGCCCTCATGGACAACGGTGCCGAGTATCAGGCAGACCTAAAGATATTCTGTCATGACAGGCCGGGACTGCTCGTAGATATCACAAAGATATTTACCGAGAAGGAAATCAATATCAGTGGTATCCAGTCCAAGACCAGTAAGCAGGGCATCGCTACAATCGAGGTATTTTTCAATATCAGAGGCAGGGACCAGATAAAGGTTCTCGTGGAGAAGCTCAGACAGATAGAAAGTGTAATAGACGTAGAGAGGACCACCGGCTAAATCCCGGTGGTTCTTGCGTGAAGCATAACATATAACAGACAAGGAGTACACTCATATGGTAAATATGAAGATAGACCACTTCGTAGTGGGACCGGTGCAGACCAACTGCTATTTTGTCACCAATATAAAGACAAAGGAAATGATAATAATAGACCCGGGCGCGTGTGCTAAACAACTCGCCAAAAAAGTGGACGAATCAGGCGCAAAGCCAGTAGCAATACTACTCACACACGGACACTTTGACCATGCCACTGATGCAAAGCCGCTCGCAGACCGCTACGGCATTAAGATATATATCCATGAGGCAGACAAAGCCACACTCGATGACCCGCAGCTCAATGTCAGCTACATGATGGGCCAGTCAAAGACCTTTTATGCAGATGTATTTTTGAAGGATAAGCAGGAAATTGATATTGCGGGCTTTCACATAGTAGTGCTTCACACACCGGGGCATACACCGGGCGGTTGCTGCTATTATTTCCCGTATGAGGACGTGATCTTTACAGGCGATTCACTGTTTTGCGGCTCAATCGGACGTACGGATTTCAAGGGCGGCAGCATGTCAGACCTCGTGCGCACAGTGAAGGAAAAAATCATGACACTGCCTGAGCATACAGAGGTGTACCCGGGCCACAACGACACAACAACCATAGAAAACGAGAGGATGTATAACCCTTACTTATGATAGTAGTAGTATTTAATAAACCGGATTTTGAATATGATGTACACTCACTGCTCAAGGAGTTCTTCCCACAGGAGGATGTGCAGATGTACTATAGCTGCTCACCTGATGAGGTGGAGGGAAAAAACCTGGCCTGCACACACCACGAGATGACAGACGATGGCATAAAAGAATTTGCGGATGCCTCACAGGTATTTAAGATAGACTATGTGGGTGATGAGATTGTGGTGGAGTGGACGGCAAATAAGGTTAGCGAAAGTATCAGCACAAAAATATCCGTGACCGGCACAGGACGCAAGGAAACCAAAAACCGCCTTAAGCTCGCCCTGTATTCCATGATAGAAAAGGGCACAGGAAAGAGCCTTCCGTGGGGCACACTCTCAGGTATCAGACCGACCAAGATAGCCATGAAGTGCATAGAGGACGGCATGAGCGATAAGGAAACCTACGACTATCTGAAGGAAACCTACCTCGCAAGCGATGAGAAAATCGACCTCTCAATAGGCATAGCAAAGCGCGAGAAGGCACTGCTCGATAGGGTGGATTATGACAACGGCTACAGCCTGTACATAGGCATACCTTTCTGCCCGAGCACCTGTGCGTACTGCTCGTTTACGTCATACCCGCTTGGTGTGTGGAAAAATCGCGTGGACGATTACCTTGACGCACTCGAGAAGGAGATAGACTACACGGCGCAGAAATTCTATCACAAGAAGCTAAACTCCATCTACATAGGAGGTGGCACACCGACCACACTAAGCCCTGCGCAGCTTGACAGGCTTATCAGAAAAATTAAATGCAGCTTTGATTTAAAGGACTGCCTGGAATTTACCGTGGAGGCAGGCAGACCGGACTCCATCACGAGAGAAAAGCTTATGGCACTAAAGAAAAACGGCATCAGCCGTATATCTGTCAATCCACAGACCATGAAGCAGCAGACACTCGATATAATAGGAAGACACCATACGGTAGACGATACGATACAGAGCTTCAAGCTTGCGCGTGAGCTGGGATTTGACAACATAAATATGGACCTCATTATGGGACTTCCCGAGGAAACACTTGATGATGTAAGGCACACGATGGAGCTCGTAAAGGAGCTGGCGCCTGACAATGTCACCATCCACTCGCTCGCAGTAAAGCGCGCTGCAAGGCTTACAATCTTCAAGGACCGCTATCAGGATATGCAGATGGTCAACACTCAGGAGCATATGGACCTCTGCGCAACCTACTGCAAGCAGATGGGGCTTGAGCCATACTACCTCTACAGGCAGAAGGGCATGGCAGGCAACATGGAAAACGTGGGCTATGCGGCAAAGGGCAAGGCCGGCGTATACAACATACTGATTATGGAGGAAAAGCAGACCATCGTGGCGTGCGGAGCCGGAGCAAGCACCAAGCGCGTCTGGCCTATACCAAATCCGGATGGCACACACCGCATTGACAGATGCGAGAATGTCAAGGATGTAGGGCAGTATATCGCAAGGATTGATGAGATGATAGAGAGGAAGCAGAGGCTGTTTGAGGAAAAATAAGCAGTATGGCATATAATAATGTATAATAATGCGCGCTACAATACCATAGCGATTAGCGAATGTGTCGAAAATTGTAAAGAAAACCTAATATTCATTGACAAAGAATAAAAAAAAGGTGAAAATATATTATTGAAAAACCCTGATTAGATACAGAAAAAGATACAAATAACCGAATAAAACATACAAAAAACAAAACAGGCTAAAAATATTCGGGGGGGGGTACAAAGGTACCTCCCCTAGAACAGGTATAAAGGAAAATAAAAGATACCACAAGGAGAATTTGGAAAGAATGTACAGAAAGAAAGGCAGAGGATGGACAAAGCATATAGATTTTATGCTTATAGACATCGCATGCATTGTTATTGCGTTTTTTATTTCATATGTGATACGCTTCGGCTTTAATAACCCATATGTGGACAAGGACTACCGTATACTGGGGGTAGCATTTCTTCTGATAGATTTCTTTGTGGAGATAATGGCAGATTCATTCAAGAACGTCCTAAAACGCGGATATCTGGATGAATTTATATCGACCTGTAAGCATGCAATGCTTGTTTTTCTGGTGACAGCACTATTTCTGTTCACCACGCAGATGGCTGATATATACTCGCGATTATCATTTTATATCATGTTTCCGATCTATGTGACAATAACATATGTAGCAAGACTGGCGCTCAAGAGCATTCTTAAGAAAAAGGGCTTTGGAGCATCAAGAAAATCACTGTTTGTCATAGCACCTGATGCTATGCTTCGTGATACACTGCGTACGGTGGAGAAAAGCTGTATAGGCTATACAAAGGTAGTAGCAGCATCATTGGACTCAGACCAAAAGGGCAAGACTATATGCAACATACCGATAGTTGCAAATCACGATGGCATAGTGGACTATGCGTGTGACGAGTGGGTGGATGAGGTGCTCATCCCACCGTGCAGCGAGGATGAATATCCTGAGAAGATGGCAGATATATTCCTGGAGATGGGAATAGCGGTGCATACAGGAATAGCAAAAAACGGTACAGCTCAGGGTGGCTACAAGCAGATAGAAAAGATAGGCGACTACACAGTAGTTACATCCAGCGTGAACTATGCAAATACTAGTGCGCTTTTGGTAAAGAGGGGGATGGATATAGTCGGAGGATTGGTGGGCTGCCTGTTCACACTTATCATAATGATATTTGTGGGACCGGCAATATACATAGCATCGCCGGGACCGATATTCTTCTCGCAGGAGAGAGTCGGCAGGAACGGCAGAAAGTTCAAGATGTATAAATTCCGCAGCATGTATATGGATGCCGAGGAGCGAAAGAAAGAGCTTGCGGCACAGAATAAAGTGGGCGACGGAATGATGTTTAAGATGGACTTCGACCCGAGAATCATAGGCAATAAGGTGTTGCCAAACGGAAAGAAGAAAACCGGAATTGGACAGTTCATCAGGAAAACAAGCCTGGATGAATTCCCACAATTTTTCAATATACTAAAAGGAGACATGAGCCTGGTGGGGACAAGACCACCGACACTTGATGAGTGGGAGAAGTATGAGCCACACCACAGAGCAAGAATGTCATTCAGGCCGGGACTGACCGGACTGTGGCAGGTGAGTGGAAGGAGTAATATCACGGACTTTGAGGAAGTGGTGAAGCTGGATACTCAGTATATTGGGGAGTGGAGTGTTAAGGGGGATATTAAAATTATTTGGCAGACTGCTGTGGGAGTATTAAGAAATGATGGAGCAATGTAAGGAAAAGCTTAGTATTGCAATGTTTGGACAAAAAAGGATTCCTTCAAGAGAAGGTGGAGTTGAGATAGTTGTTGAGGAACTTTGCACAAGGATGGTTGCCCAAGGGCATAATGTGACCTGCTACAACAGAGGTGGTCATCATGTGAGTGGTTCGGAGTATGATTCAAAACGACTTAAAGAATATAAAGGAATAAAGCTTAAGACAGTTCCAACAATAGAAAAGAAAGGTCTTGCGGCTGTTTCATCTTCATTTTTTGCAGCATTATGCTGTGCTTTTGGCAAATATGATGTGGTACATATTCATGCTGAGGGACCTGCATTTTTCTGTTGGTTACCAAAGCTCTTTCACAAGCGTGTGATAGTCACAGTTCACGGCATCGACTGGCAACGCGAAAAATGGAAATCTGGCTTCGGCTCAAAATTCATACATAAAGGCGAAAAGAATGCCGTAAAGTATGCTGATGAAATTATTGTACTTAGTAAAGGTGTTCAGGATTATTTTGAAAAAATATATGGCAGAAAAACTGTGTTTATTCCAAATGGCGTAAGTAATCATATCTGTCTCTTATACACATCTGACGCTGCCGACGAACTCTAGGGT
>ENA-OYZI01000415-OYZI01000415.1-human-gut-metagenome-genome-assembly--contig:-NODE-415-length-12849-cov-10.876583_pt1 | contig 12849 bp, 7 predicted proteins | sample MGYA00243288_ERZ653471 | MGnify/ENA primary metagenome ERZ653471 (study PRJEB26926, sample SAMN06164901) | human gut metagenome | biome: ENVO:00009003; feature: ENVO:2100002; material: ENVO:00002003... | reverse complement strand
GTACACACAGTATTGATCGTATCACACCGCATTGTGTAGTCGGTCAGTTATCGTGTGAAACAATTTGTGCTTGTTTCCCGGAAGGAAGGGGGGCAAGCTGTAATTATGGTATCGGTTCAGATGGTAGAATTTCCCTTTGTGTTGATGAAGGTAACCGTTCTTGGTGTTCTTCATCCAATGCAAACGATCAGCGGGCGGTTACTATCGAATGTGCATCTGATAAAACTGAACCGTATGCAATGACGGATGCAGTATATGAATCACTGGTGAACCTTTGCACAGACATCTGCAAGCGTAACGGAAAGAAAAAACTTCTTTGGTTTGCTGATAAGGATAAAACACTTGCTTACAATCCGGCATCTGATGAAATGGTCATCACTGTTCATAGATGGTTTACAAACAAGTCTTGTCCGGGTGATTGGTTATATAATCGTTTGGGTGATCTTGCTGCAAGAGTAACTACAAACCTTGGTGGTAGTCAGTCATCTAACAATGATGTTTTATACCGTGTTCAGACTGGTGCATTTTCTGTTAAAGAAAACGCTGATCGTATGCTTGAAAAAGTAAAGGCAGCCGGATTTGACACATACATGATTCAGGTTGATGGAATGTATAAAATTCAGGTCGGGGCATATAGCAAGAAAGAAAATGCTGATGCAATGGCAAACAAGCTGAAAGCAGCCGGGTTTGATACTTTCATTACTACGCATGGGGGTCAGGCGGTGTCAACTACTTCAACACCTACAAGGGAAGTCACCATTGGTAGTGCCGTAAGGTTAAAGAAAGGTGCAAAGACTTATTCAGGTGGTTCACTTGCATCATTCGTGTATGAAAGAAATCATCAGGTAACACAGTTAAGTGGTGACCGTGCTGTCATTTCATACAAAGGTACGGTTGTTGCAGCGGTTCACAAAGATGATCTAATTCTTGTGTAACCGGGTGTTACTAATTTGTTACTAAATAGCGGGATTTTGTGAGATTTGCGGAGATATTCAAAACTGAACTTTTCAGCAAATACGGGCAAAAAGCGGGGTGTTATATCAATGAAATTTATGATATAATAGGGGCAGACTGCCAACAGGAAAGCAGCAGCAATACTCCATTTTTGATCATCGAACACCAGACGGATACTTTTGGTCCCGACAAAAAACAGCAACAGGCTTGCAAGGACGGCGGGAATTTTGAGAAGCGTAAGAGACAGGTTGCCCTGTCCGACTGTCCGGATCAGCAGAGCCAGTAAGTAGGTATAAAGAGGACTCTGACCACCATAAAAATTCTGAGGGTAAAAAGGGCGTACATTGAGATACCGGTCGGTTCCGTAATGAGCCAGACACCAGGCATTATAACCCAGTCCTGCTTCATCGATATGAAGAACGTCAGGCAGGCTTTCCAGACGATAAACGCGCAGGAAGACCGCAATGAGAAACAACAGCAGGATGGCTGCGGAATACCAGTATTTTTTCACCAGAGATTTCAGATCCTTCATTTGTGGATACCTCGCAATCAATCAAAATAAAATAAGTAATACGGTGAAAATTCTACCGTATGGCAGGAAAATCCGGAACCGTTCAGATAAGAAATAAATTCCTGATTTTCTTTGCGGACAATGTAGGCTGCGGAAGGAGAGAGCGGAGTGGAAGTATTCAGTATATAATGCTTGGGGATTTCATCGTCTTCTTCCCGGGCGGACAGGGGAACGCGCTCATAAGGAGAAATAGGATAATAAAAATACAAAAACTCCTCTACATCAACGCAGTCCGCATAGATTTCTTTATCCCCGAGATTTTCGTCAATATAGGTGACAATGTCGGAAATATCGGCAAAATAGAAGGAATTTGCATAGGTATGCAGATCCAGCACGGAATATATAGTGTAATAGTAACGCATAAACGAAGCAATCCACAGCACATAGCCATAAGCCAGAATGCTCAGAAATGCTTTCCGGTAAACGGTAAGAAAATCGCAACATGCCCGGATACCACGGAGAAAAAAGAACAGATAACAGATATAGATGCTGTTGGCACGATATAGATGATCTGTAGGTGTCAGAGCAACCACAAAGGAGCAGCTGATGAAATAGAACAGATATACTGTGCCGGAATGAAAACAGCGTGTCCGGAAGGAATTTCCGAAGTCATAAACGGAAGGAACATAACATTCCCAACAGGATAAAAGGGATGGAAACCGGGTATAAGGTATAGAATTTATCCACGGAATCCATAGGATAAATACTGTATGTCAGAGTGATCTTAAGGTTGTTCCACAGATTTGCACCCAATGAGGAAAAAGAAATTTCATCCATGCGGTTGCCGGAAATAGGAGAAATTGTAAAGCCGAGAAAATGAATAGGCTCTGCATGGAAGAGAAGTGTGTAGGCAAAAAGGATCACGGGCAATGCCGTAATGCAGACACTGACCGCCCACAACAGTATTCTGGAAAACGTGATTTTTTTATGGTAAAGCATGTAAAGAGAGATCAGAACCAGAAAAATAGGTATGATCAGATAACTCAATGCATAAGAGTACAAGCTGATACCGAAGCAGACTCCGGACAGAAGTAAAGTATGCAGTTTTCCTGTTTTCAGATACAAAAGCAGTACAAGAACAGAACAGGAAATGCAGCACAACATCAGATTGCAGTCCAGGGCATAACGTCCGGACATCACAAAATACGGGCAGAAACACAGAAAAAGAGCAGCAGCGAGGGTGATTTTTTTATTATCAAAGATAAGGGACATGCTCCTGGTGCCGGTGATCCACAGAAGAAGACTGGCAAAGGCAGCAGGAAATCTTACCAGAAAAACGGACAGATTCCCCTTCCCGAAAAACTTGATCAGCAATACGACAAGGTAAGTATAGAGAGGGCTTTGGCCACCGTAAAAATTCTGCGGATAGAAAGGCAGCACATTGAGATAACGATCGGTACCGTAATTGGCCAGACACCAGGAGTTATATCCAAGAGCGGCTTCGTCTATATGTAAAACATCCGGTAAAACGGTCAGTTTATAGAATCTTAAAAATACTGTGACACAAAACAGAAAAAGTAATGTGATCTGATACCAGTTTTGTTTGCATAAATTCTTCATCTCGTGTATCCTTATATATTATGATGTCGGGGTCAAAAGCCCCCGACTTTGATGCCTACGGATTGTTCCGTGCTACGCACTCCCACAATCCTACCCAATATTCGCATATCGTGGGATTATCATCCCACTTTTCCCGCTGATCTCCCTGTTGTATAATGCGGGATTTCACGGATACCTGCTGCTGGGATATGTGGTGTATCTGCTGGGATCGAAAAAGGGAAAGCGGATTTTGCTGATAGTACCCACACTGCTGGTGTTTGCGGTATGCATTCTTTCCCCGGTCAACGGAGAACTGCGCTATATGCTGCCGGTGATGATAATGCTTCCGCTAAATCTGACATGGTGTGCTTATCAGGAAAGAGAATCTGTTGCAGAAAAAGAGGAGAAATAAAATGACATATAAAAAACCGGAACTTTTAATCCCGGCCAGCAGCCTGGAAGTATTAAAAACGGCTGTTATTTTTGGCGCGGATGCTGTTTATATCGGCGGAGAAGCTTTTGGACTGCGGGCCAAGGCAAAAAATTTCAGCAGTGAAGAAATGGTGGAAGGAGTTGCATTCGCCCATGCACATGGAGTGAAGGTTTATGTGACGGCCAATATTCTGGCGCATAATTATGATCTCGAGGGAGCCAGAAAATATTTTGCCGAGCTGCGGGATATGAAGCCGGAGCAGCCGGATGCGCTGATCATTTCCGATCCGGGAATGTTCATGATCGCCAAAGAAGTCTGGCCCCAGGTGGAGGTGCATATTTCCACGCAGGCCAACAATACCAACTATGAGACATATCTGTTCTGGTGGAAGCTGGGAGCCAAAAGAGTGGTGTCTGCCAGAGAACTGTCACTGGTAGAGATCAAGGGAATCCGGGAGAAGATTCCTGCGGAAATGGAGATTGAGAGTTTTGTCCACGGGGCAATGTGTATCTCTTATTCCGGCAGATGTCTGCTGAGCAATTTCTTTACAGGAAGAGATGCCAACAGAGGTGCCTGCACACATCCCTGCCGCTGGAAATATGCGGTGGTGGAGGAGACCCGTCCCGGAGAATATCTGCCGGTCTACGAGAATGAGCGGGGGACATATATTTTCAACTCCAAGGATCTGTGCATGATCGAACATATTCCGGAGCTGGTGGAGGCAGGAATCGACAGTCTCAAGATCGAGGGGCGTATGAAGACCGCATTGTATGTGGCAACGGTAGCCAGAACCTACCGGAAGGCCATTGATGATTATTTTGCCGATCCGGAGCTGTACGAGAAAAATATGGACTGGTACAAGGCAGAGATCTCCAAGTGCACCTATCGTCAGTTTACGACGGGGTTCTATTTCGGCAAGCCGGATGAAAATACGCAGATCTATGATAATAACACTTACGTGAACGAATATATTTATCTGGGAATTGTGGAGGCAGTAAAGGATTCTCTGTGCCGGATCGAGCAGCGGAACAAATTCTGCGTGGGCGATTCCATAGAAATCATGAAGCCTGACGGCACCAATGTACCGGTCACGGTGGAAGCTATGTACACCGAGGAGGGAGAAAGTGTGGACAGTGCACCCCATCCCAAGCAGGTGCTGTGGATAAAGTTATCCATGCCGCCGCAGGAATTTGATTTGCTGCGTCAGAAAAATGCTGATTGAGAAAGAGTGACCGGAGGTAACGCCTTATGAAAAGGGAAGGCAGAATTCATAAAGGAGTGTCCATAGGTGCCTATAGTATTCTCATCGCTTTTATGCTGTTGCTCTTGTGGACAGTACTCAGGTATCCGGGGAATCATCTGATCCCATGGCAGATGGCTCTGGGGGTGGCGGCTGCTACAGTGTTGCTGCTGGCGGCCGGTGCGGCATGGAATAAAATATATACGGTGACAGGCCGGAGAAATTCGCTGTATGCCGTAGCGCTGGTATTGTTTGGGGTGCTGCTTTATGTGGTTTCATTGAGCCGGCAGGGGAATGAGAATACTCTGCTGGATTACACCTATGTCTATCGGGATGCCCTGAATCTGGCGAACGGGAGAGAACTGGAAGACACCAATTATTTTTTGACCTATTCGAATAATCTGAAGCCGATGCTTTTGCTTTCCGTTCTGTTTCGGATGGCATTGCTGATGGATGTGTCCCCGTTTTATTTTGTTTTGCTGCGGAATGTAATTCTGGTGATGCTGGTGGCATGTGCCTGTGGTTATCTTGCGGAACGGAATGGGGATACTTGCTGGAGATTTCCGATCCTGCTTGCCTTTGTATTTCTGCTTCCGATGTGGGAGATGACTGCCGTGTTTTATACGGATTCCATGAGCTTCGGTATGGGAATCCTGGGACTGGCTTTCCTGAAATTGGCGGCAGCATCCAGGGGGAAGCGCCGGCAGATCCTGTGGGCGCTGTTTGCGGCCGGTATGGCAGTACTGGCAGGCACATGGAAGATCACAGTGATCATACCGCTGATCGCATGCGCTGTGATCCTCTTGTGGCAGAGAGTGTCGGTGGACCGTCGAGTGACATTGCTGTTTGGAGGTTTTGTCGTGATTCTGGGAGTGGCTCTGCAGCTCTGGGCCAATTCCTACGAGATCACAAAGGAAGCATCTGAAACAGCCAATCCTGTGATCAGCTGGGTGGCACTGGGAATGAAGGAAGACGGTTCCTGGACCAACAACACAGAGTTTGTGGATCATATGTATGAATTTTCCACCAGACAGGAAAAACAGCAATACAGTATGGAATATATTCGCGAAAACAGATCGGAATTCTGGAATCCCGTACATTTGCGCAAAAAGGCAAGCTATAATTTTGCCAACGGAAATCTGGGGGCCAGTGCATTTTTGAACGTGGAGTACAGCGATGGAACCCTGCTCTGGGAAATGTTTTCGCCCTGGGGAAAATACTACTGGCGCACCTGTCAGTATTGTTTCTGCTATCTGGTGTCCATGTATGTGCTGTTACTGATCGGAATGATCCTCAGCCTTCGCAATATTATCAGAGATCAGGAACCACCTGTAATGTTGATGATCTGTCAGTTGGGATTTATCGGTATCGTTGTTTTTTTAATGTTCTGGGAAGCCAGTGGAAGACAGATGTACAATCAGATGCCAGGAATCCTGCTGGGAAGTGTTCTGAGTATAGAGTATTTTTGGAAAAACTTATCACTAAAACCTCGAAAATAATAATTGACCATTATAACGCACATGTTGTACACTGTATTCGATATTATTTTATTGTATACCGAAGGGAAGTAGGGACATGCGCGAAGAATTGAATGTAGAGGAGCTTTTTGCCAGCAAGGTGTTTACCCTGGGCAAGATGAAAGAGAGGCTCCCAAAGAGTACTTACAAAGAAGTGAAGAAGATCATGGATCAGGGAGGAGAACTTTCCCTGGCAACTGCGGATGTAGTGGCAAGTGCCATGAAGGATTGGGCCATCGAGAACGGTGCCACTCATTATACCCACTGGTTCCAGCCGTTGACCGGCATTACCGCAGAGAAACATGATGCTTTTGTGACACATCCTGATGAGGATGGCCGGATGATCATGGAATTTTCCGGCAAAGAACTGATCAAGGGAGAGCCCGATGCATCTTCTTTCCCTTCCGGAGGCTTACGTGCTACCTTTGAGGCAAGAGGTTACACTACATGGGACATCACTTCCCCCGCATTTATCAAAGAGACCGCTACCGGTCCGACCCTTTGTATCCCTACAGCATTCTGTTCTTATAAAGGCGAAGCACTGGATAAGAAGACACCGTTACTTCGTTCCATGGAGGCTCTGAGCAAGCAGGCGATCCGTATCGTCCGCCTGTTCGGCAATACAGAAGCTACCAAAGTACTGCCTTCCGTTGGCGCGGAGCAGGAATATTTCCTGGTAGATTCTGCCAAGGCTTTGCAGCGTGAAGATATTATTTTCGCCGGACGAACCCTGTTCGGTGCTCCCGCCCCCAAGGGACAGGAGATGGATGACCACTATTTCGGTGTTATCCGTGAGCGTATCGGTGGTTTCATGCATGATGTCAATATCGAGCTGTGGAAGCTGGGTGTAACATCCAAGACCCAGCATAATGAGGCGGCTCCCGCACAGCATGAAGTGGCGCCCATCTACGAGTCTGCCAATGTGGCAGTGGATCACAACCAGCTGGTAATGGAGACTCTGAAGCGTGTGGCAGGCAAGCACGGTCTGCGCTGCATGCTGCATGAGAAGCCTTTTGCCGGAGTAAACGGTTCCGGTAAGCATAACAACTGGTCCATCACTACGGACAATGGTGTAAACCTTCTGGAGCCCGGCCAGACCCCCAATGAAAATATTCAGTTCCTGCTGGTACTGGCATGTATCATGAAAGCTGTAGATACCCATGCGGATCTGCTGCGTCAGAGTGCGTCCAATGTAGGTAACGATCACAGACTGGGCGGTTACGAGGCACCCCCTGCCATTATTTCGATCTTCCTGGGCGAACAGCTGGAGGATGTGGTGGCACAGCTGGTGGAGACCGGTAAAGCAGACAATCTGAAAGAAGGCGGTGTACTTCGCACCGGTGTATCCACATTGCCGGATTTTGTAAAGGATGCTACCGACAGAAACCGTACTTCACCGTTTGCCTTTACAGGAAATAAATTTGAATTCCGTATGGTGGGAAGCGAGGATTCCATCGGGAGCCCCAACACCACCCTGAATGCCATTGTGGCAGAGGCGTTCTGCGAAGCTGCAGACCGTCTGGAAGGTGCGGAAGATTTCGATATGGCAGTCCATGATCTGATCAAGGAATATATGACGGAGCACCAGCGTATTATTTTCAATGGCAACGGTTATGCCAGGGAATGGGAAGAGGAAGCAGCCAGAAGAGGACTGCCCAATATTCCTTCCATGGTAGCAGCAGTAGATACTCTGACTACTCCCAAGGCTATCCATCTGTTTGAAAAGTTCGGTATTTTCACCGAGGCAGAGCTGCGTTCCCGCGCGGAGGTACTGTACGAGACCTATGCAAAGACCATCAATATCGAGGCACTGACTATGGTGGATATGGCAAACAAGCAGATCATTCCTGCAGTCATGAAATACAGCAAGTCGCTGGCAGATGCTGTTATTGCTATTACGGAAGCTGGCGGAGACACCTACGTGCCTACCCGTATGTTGCAGCAGATCACACAGAAGCTGACAGAGATGGAAAAGGCATCCGAGGCACTTCTCGAGGTGGAGAAAAAGGCATCCGCCATGGAGAGAGGCAAAGAGCAGGCATTCTGTTATCATGATGAAGTCATGGTGGCAATGAACGCACTGAGAAAACCTGCGGATGAACTGGAAAAGCTGGTAGACAAGAAGTACTGGCCGTTCCCGACCTATGCGGATCTGTTGTTTGAGGTATAGAGCACTTCAGAGATCGCTTCGGATGCAAAAGTAAAGCCTCGTAGAGGCGATTTTGCGAATGGAGTTCTGAATAGTTACAATTTTTTCAAAAAAGGTATTGCATTCAAAAAAAATCTGTTGTATAGTAATGAGCCATAGAGGAGCGATCCTCACAAGTTAATATTTTTCAATGCGAAACGAAGGCGTTTACACTAGGAAGTGTAGCGCCTTTTTTTGTTGCTATTCAGAGCCGTAACTATCGTACATCTTCGGCGAATGCTTGCATGCGCAAGAAGATGTAACGATAGTTATTCGGCGAAGTAACTTACATAAGCAAAAGGAAAGCATCGAAGATGCGATTTTGCGCATGTAAGTTCTGAATAGCAACTGTGCAAGTAAGTCGCAGGAAGCATGGAAAATAGCAAGAATAAGGAGGAAACGAAGATGAGTGAAGTATTAAACGTGGAAGAAATCTTTGGCAGTAAGGTATTCACTCTGGGTAAGATGAGGGAAAGATTACCCAAGAGCGTATACAAAGAAGTGAAGAAGATCATTGATCACGGCGGAGAGCTGTCTCTGGCCACCGCTGATGTTGTAGCAAAGGCAATGAAGGATTGGGCCATCGAGAACGGTGCCACCCATTATACCCACTGGTTCCAGCCTCTGACCGGAATCACCGCAGAGAAGCACGATGCATTCGTAACCCATCCCGATGAGTACGGCAAGATGATCATGGAGTTCTCCGGTAAGGAGCTGATCAAGGGCGAGCCCGATGCATCTTCCTTCCCCTCCGGAGGCTTACGAGCTACCTTCGAGGCAAGAGGCTATACTGCATGGGATATCACCTCTCCCGCATTCCTGAAAGAGGATGCAACCGGCGTGATCCTCTGCATTCCCACTGCATTCTGTTCTTACAAGGGTGAGGCACTGGATAAGAAGACACCGCTTCTTCGTTCCATGGAAGCAGTCAGCACACAGGCACTGCGTATCGTAAGACTGTTCGGCAATACCGAAGCTACCAAGGTCGTAGCTAGCGTGGGACCGGAGCAGGAATATTTCCTGGTAGACAGAGACAAATACTTAAAGCGTGAAGACCTGATCTTCGCAGGACGTACCCTGTTCGGTGCACCCGCACCCAAGGGACAGGAGCTGGAGGATCATTACTTCGGTACTATCCGCGAGAGAATCGGTTCCTTCATGAAGGATCTGAACATTGAACTGTGGAAGCTGGGCGTAACCGCCAAGACACAGCATAACGAAGTGGCTCCCGCACAGCACGAGCTGGCTCCTATTTATGAGACCGCCAACATTGCGGTAGATCATAACCAGCTGGTTATGGAGACCATGAAGAAAGTAGCAGGACGTCACGGTATGACCTGCCTGCTGCATGAGAAGCCTTTCGCCGGAGTGAACGGTTCCGGTAAGCATAACAACTGGTCCCTGGGAACCGATAACGGTGTCAACCTGTTGGATCCCGGCGATACTCCTAACGAGAACATCCAGTTCCTGTTAGTACTGGCATGTATCCTGAAAGCCGTAGATACCCATGCAGATCTGCTTCGTCAGAGTGCATCCGATGTCGGCAACGATCACAGACTGGGAGCTAACGAGGCACCCCCTGCCATCATTTCCGTATTCCTGGGCGAGCAGCTGGAGGATGTGGTAAAGCAGCTGGTTGAGACCGGTGATGCAACGCATTCTATCCAGGGCGGTAAACTGTTGACCGGTGTATCCACTCTGCCGGATCTGGATAAGGATGCCACCGACCGTAACAGAACTTCACCGTTTGCTTTCACCGGCAACAAGTTTGAGTTCCGTATGGTAGGTAGTGCAGACTCCATCGCCAGCCCCAACACTACTCTGAATGCTATCGTAGCAGAGGCTTTCTGCGAGGCGGCAGACATTCTGGAGAAAGCAGACGATTTCGATATTGCCGTACACGATCTGATCAAGAAGTACCTGACCGAGCATCAGAGAATCATCTTCAACGGCAACGGCTATTCCGAGGAATGGGTAGAAGAGGCAGCCAGAAGAGGACTTCCCAACATCAAGTCCATGGTAGAAGCTTCCGAGACTCTGACCACCGAAAAGTCTATCAAACTGTTCGAGAAGTTCGGTATCTTCACCAAGGCTGAGCTGGAATCCCGCGAGGAGGTTCTGTATGAGACCTACTCCAAGACCATCAACATCGAAGCTCTGACCATGGTAGATATGGCGAAGAAGCAGTACATTCCCGCAGTTATGGAGTATACCAGGACTCTGGCGGATACTGTACTGGCTGTTAAGAGTGCAGGTGCGGATGCAACCGTACAGACCACTGTACTGAAGAGCATTTCCGAGAAGCTGGCTGAGGCACAGGCTGCAGAGACTGCTCTGGAGGATAAGCTGGCTGAGGCAGCAGGCATCGAAGATCCCAAGAAGCTTGCTTTCTTCTATAAAGATGTGGTACATACCGCAATGGATGACCTGAGAACTCCCGTAGATGAACTGGAGATGATGGTTGACAAGAAGGTATGGCCGGTACCCACCTACGGCGATCTGATCTTTGAAGTATAAATAGTGTTGCAAAATACCATAATACGTTTCTCTCATTGTGTTGAATGAAAACGGGGCTTGCCATATGATGGTGAGCCTCGTTTTGCAGTTATGTATGTTTCTTGGCATTGCTATGGGGAAAATCCTGTGTTATGATAACTGCATGATGAAAAATATACTGAAAAATAAGAAATTTTGGAAAATTATCTGTATTCTTGCAATCATTGCATATACGGCAAAAAATTTATTTATTGGTGCAGATACGGACGAAGGCTATGGCATCATGGTGGGCTATCGTCTTGCCATGGGAGACCGGCTGCTGCTTGAAATGTGGGAGCCACACCAGACTTCCGCCATTTTTACGGCAGTTTTTATCAGGCTGTTTGTGATGCTGACCGGTGGAGTGAATTATCTGAATCTATTTTTACGGCTCGTATTTTTCCCGATTCAGGCAGGTGTCAGTGTCTTCCTGTATAAGACGATCCATAGGACAGTGCCGCAGATGGATGAGAATGTGGCAGCACTGATGGGGCTTCTCTACTATGTGACAACACCTAAGTCCATTTTTATTCCGGAGTATTCCAATCTTCATAACTGGTTCTTTGCACTTATGGTGCTGTGCCTTCTGAGATACTTCGGAGCGAAGGACTCCGAGGGCAGACAGACAGCAGGAGAGCTGCGGTGGCTGGTGCTGGCAGGTATATTCATGACCTGTGATGTGCTGGCTTATCCAAGTATGGTACTGGTATTTTTGTGTTGCCTGGTATTTCTGCTGGTGCGCAGATCAGAGAAAAAATGGAAAGAACTCTGTGCTTATGTACTGCCCTGTGTGGCAAGTGCGGCAGTAATGTTTACATATCTTCTGAGTTATATGACACCGCAGAAAATGTTGGAGATGGCAGGCGAGATCCTGGGAGAGGGGTCCCATCAGACTACTGTGGGAGAAAAATTGTTGGGATGGGGGTCAAACCTGGGAGAGATGGCCATGATCCTTCTGTGTGCCCTGCTGGTGTCTCTGGGAATCCGATGGTTTATAGAGAAAGTGTGGAAGAAAAAACTTCCCGGACTGCTACAGCTTCCGGGCATGCTGTTTTTCGTAATTGTATTTCTGATCCAGATCTGGTTCTGGCTGTTCAGTTCCTTTAATGCAATTTACCCGCAGCTTTTGCTGATGGCAGTATCCCTGACGGGATGTTATATCTATCTGCGCAGAGACAAAACGGAAAGGCTGTTCTATGAACTGATCCTGCTGGCATTTGTCAATTATTTTTCGGTACTTCTGTTGTCTAACTGGGGACCGATGCTGCTGGTCACCTATCTCATTATGGGAGCAGTGGCCGGACTGGTATGTCTGGGAGACTACTGGCAGAAGGAAAACACCGCAGGAAAGAAGGCAATTCAGATCCTGTGCCTGATCCTTGTGCTTGGGAATGCATTTTCCTATACCTGGCTGATTCTGGGATCCCAGGAATATCATGCCTATGTGATTCAAAATGTGCGTGGCATCAACAGAGAGGGATTACGCGCCGGAATCCTCACGGATTATATGACTGCATACCGTTACAACAATAATCTGGCTGTATGGCCGGAGGCCGTGCCGGACGGCAGTACCGTGCTTTATGTGGGACCGTCCCAGTTCTATTGTATGCTCGGAGAACATAAGCAGGCATCCCCCGATACGATCTGCTCTATGATCTATGATGAGCGTCTGTTGGACTACTGGAAGATCAATCCGGACAGATATCCGAATGTGGTGGTATTTGAAAGCTGTTATGGAGATATTGCCCAGGAAGGAGAGAACAGCTTTATCTGGAACTGGTTGATGGAGGATTTTAAGCCTGCAGAGAGGAAGGATTACCCCTATATCTGTCTCTTATACACATCTGACGCTGCCGACGAACTCTAGGGTGT
>ENA-OYZI01000401-OYZI01000401.1-human-gut-metagenome-genome-assembly--contig:-NODE-401-length-13018-cov-5.753144_pt1 | contig 13018 bp, 10 predicted proteins | sample MGYA00243288_ERZ653471 | MGnify/ENA primary metagenome ERZ653471 (study PRJEB26926, sample SAMN06164901) | human gut metagenome | biome: ENVO:00009003; feature: ENVO:2100002; material: ENVO:00002003... | reverse complement strand
AAATATATTGTTTTCTTATGTTATATTACTGTTCAGCTATGAAACAGTAACTTTTATGTCAAAGCGTTATCCGCTTCGCTAACTTCTCAATTACAGTCCGAACGGAAGTTTAAATCCACCGCCACGCTTACCGGCTTTTCCGCCCATAAGACCAGGCATCTGTTTCATCATCTTCTTGCTCTGCTCAAACTGTTTCACCAGACGGTTTACTTCAGAGACATCTACTCCTGCACCTCTGGCAATACGGTTCTTTCTGGAAATGTTCAGGATTGACGGATTGCTTCTCTCCTGAGGTGTCATGGAAAGGATAATTGACTTGGTTCTGTCCATGGCTTTCTCATCGATCATTCCCTCAATATCCTTCATCTTACCGCCCATACCTGGAAGCATATTCAGGATACTGCCGATACCGCCCATCTTGTTCATCTGTTCCATACTGGTAAGGTAATCGTTGAAGTCAAAGTCCATTTTCTTTAACTTCTTCTGCATGTCCTGCGCCTGTTCTTTATCGATGGAAGCTTCTGCTTTCTCGATCAGGCTCATGACATCACCCATACCAAGGATTCTGGAAGCCATACGTTCCGGATAGAACTGCTCCAGATCAGAAAGTTTCTCGCCCATACCTACATACAGAATAGGCTTACCGGTTACTGCCTTGATAGAAAGGGCTGCACCGCCTCGGGTATCACCATCCATCTTGGTAAGAATGACACCGTCGATTCCTACTTTATCAGCAAATGTGCTTGCCACATTTACCGCATCCTGTCCGGTCATCGCATCTACGATGAGGATGGTTGCATCTACCTGAATGTTCGCCTTGATATCTGCAAGTTCCTGCATCATATCTTCATCAACATGAAGACGACCGGCTGTATCGATAAGTACGACATTCTGCTGATTTGCCTTCGCATGCTCTATGGCTGCTTTCGCAATATCCACAGGCTTCTGCTTATCTCCCATGGAAAATACTTCCACGCCCTGTTTCTCGCCGTTGACCTGCAGCTGTGTGATAGCCGCCGGACGGTAAACATCGCAGGCTACTAAAAGAGGTTTCTTACCTTTGGATTTCAGCTTACCTGCAAGCTTCGCAACTGTGGTGGTCTTACCTGCACCCTGCAGACCTGCCATCATGAACACTGTGATCTCATTTCCCGGGCGAAGAGGCAGATCTGTTGTCTCACTTCCCATTAATTTCACAAGTTCATCATTAACAATCTTGATCACCATCTGACCCGGATTCAGACCGCTCATAACGTCCTGTCCGATTGCCTGCTCCTGTACAGATTTAGTAAACTGCTTCACAACCTTAAAGTTTACGTCTGCCTCTAACAGAGCCATCTTTACTTCCTTAAGGGCAAGCTTAACGTCCTCCTCTGTCAGGCGGCCCTTGCTTCGCAACTTCTTAAATACATTCTGCAGTTTATCTGTCAAGCTTTCAAATGCCATATGTTATAACTCCTCTAAAATCTCATTGGAAATATTTACAATTTCATCGGAATGATATTCCCGGGCAAGTACACGGATCTGCTTTACCTGTGCCCGTATATTCAGGAATTTCTCTACAAGATGAAGCTTCTGTTCATACTCTTCAAGGGTCTTGTTGCATCTCTTGATCATATCATGCACACCCTGTCTGCTGATGCCCAGATCCTCTGCGACTTCACTCAGCGAGTAATCCTCCAGCACCACGCTCTCATAAACCTGCTGCTGTCTCTCTGTCAGAAGTTCTCCATAAAAATCATATAAATAACCTTGCTCTACAAACTTCTCCATCTGTAATCACCTTGACTATATTAACCTATTTCCAATGTGCTGTCAAGCATTTTCTCTTGACAGCACAAATTTATTTTTTCCGATACACTTCTTAAAAATCTTATCAAAAAAGCCCCGGCATCCATATACTGAACACCAGGGCTCCCATCTCATTTATTTACATGGCAGATGCTACTCTAAGACAATCACAGACTTGGGCGGATCACCTTTGGTCTGCATCCTGCATCTTCGAGAGCTTTAACAATCTCATTCTTATGATCTGTGCCAAAAGCCTCCAATGTGATCTTAAGTTCCACTGCCGCATTTCTGTTCGTACTTACAAACTGGTTATGATCCAGCTTGATAACATTGCCCTGAGCCCTGGCGATCACGCTTGCCACGCGTACCAGTTCGCCCGGCTTATCCGGAATGAGCACAGATACTGTGAAGATTCTGTCTCTCTGGATCAGACCATGCTGAACAACAGAAGACATGGTAATAACATCCATGTTTCCACCGCTTAAGATAGAAACAATCTTCTTTCCCTTCACATCCAGATGACGAAGCGCTGCCACTGTCAGAAGACCGGAATTCTCTACGATCATCTTATGGTTCTCAACCATGTCAAGGAAAGCAACGATCAGTTCATCATCCTCGATAGTGATGATATCGTCCAGATTCTTCTGGATATACGGGAAGATTTTCTTTCCGGGTGTCTGTACGGCAGTACCGTCAGCAATCGTATTTACGTGCGGAAGAGTCACAACCTCACCCTTCTTCAGAGAAGCCTTCATGCAGGCAGCACCTGCCGGTTCCACACCAATGACTTTGATATGTGGATTTAACAGCTTCGCAAGTGTGGAAACACCTGTTGCAAGTCCGCCTCCACCGATTGGAACCAGAATATAATCAACAAGCGGAAGCTCCTGAACGATCTCCATTGCAATGGTACCCTGTCCTGTGGCAACTGCCGGATCATCGAAAGGATGGATAAAGGTATATCCCTCTTTCTCAGCAAGTTCCAGTGCATGTGCACATGCCTCATCATATACATCACCATGCAGGATAACCTCTGCACCGTAACTCTTTGTTCTCTCAACCTTGATCAGCGGAGTTGTGGTAGGCATAACGATCACTGCCTTCACACCATATTTATGCGCAGCATAGGCAACACCCTGTGCATGATTTCCGGCGGATGCTGTGATCAAACCTTTATTTCTCTCTTCATCGGAAAGAGTGCTGATCTTATAATAGGCACCACGAACCTTATATGCACCTGTACGCTGCATATTCTCCGGTTTTAAATAAACCTTATTTCCTGTAAGTTCACTGAAATAGCTGCTTTTGATCAGCTTTGTTTCCTGTGTGACCTGTTTTACGATCTCTGATGCCTGTTCAAAACTCTCTAAAGTAAGCATTGTTTTTTCCTCCATTTTGTCCTAAATGTACTCCCGGAATCTTTTTGTACTTAATTTGACTCCGAAAGTACATCCTAATCTTAAGCGTCCGGGTTTTCTTTATGGTCTACATCAAACAACGCATTTACAAATGCATCTGCATCGAATTTCTGAAGATCGTCAATACTTTCTCCTACGCCAATGTACTTCACCGGAATATCCAGTTCAGACTGGATGGCAACTGCAATACCTCCCTTGGCAGTTCCGTCCAGCTTGGTAAGGATAATACCGCTGACATTTGCGACCTCCGCAAATTGTCTCGCCTGTGCAAGGGCATTCTGTCCGGTGGTACCATCCAGCACTACCAATGTCTCCAGATATGCATCCGGATACTCCCTCTCCAGGATCCTGTAAATCTTGCGGAGTTCTTCCATAAGGTTCTTTTTATTATGAAGACGTCCTGCTGTATCGCAGAGAAGTACGTCTGCATTTCTTGCTTTGGCTGCTGCCACCGCATCATAGATAACAGATGCAGGATCTGCTCCCGCCTGTCCGCCGATGATCTCCACACCTGCACGGTTCGCCCACTCAGTAAGCTGCTCTCCTGCTGCTGCGCGGAAAGTATCGGCTGCTGCAAGGATAACCTTCTTGCCCTGGTCTTTTAATTTTCCTGCAAGCTTTCCTACTGAAGTGGTTTTTCCGACACCATTGACACCGATCACCAAAACTACGGATCTGCGGTTCTCAAATTCATACTCTGTGCTGTCCACACGCATCTGATCCTTGATCTCATTGATCAGAAGCTGTTTACATTCCATCGGTTCCTTAATATGACGTTCGGAAACCTCTTTCTTTAAATTCTCAATAATAGAAGTGGTCGCATTGATCCCGATATCACCCATGATCAGAATCTCTTCCAGCTCTTCATAAAAATCTTCATCAATACTGGAAAAACCACTGAAAATACTGTCAAATCCGGCTACGATATTGTCTCTCGTCTTTGCCAGTCCACTGACTAATCGTTTAAAAAAACCTTTCTTTTCTTCTGCCATGTGAAACTCCTCCTGTTACTGGGTAAGCTGATTCTCCACCAGATCGACGGAAACCAGTGTGGATACCCCTTTTTCCTGCATGGTAATACCATAAAGCCGGTCTGCGGCGTTCATAGTTCCACGTCTATGGGTTATTATAATAAATTGTGTGTTTTTCGTCAACTTCTGTAAATATCCGGCAAATCGCCCAACATTGGAATCGTCCAGCGCTGCCTCGATCTCATCCAGCAGACAGAACGGTGACGGCTTCAGATTCTGGATCGCGAAAAGAAGTGCGATAGCTGTCAGAGCTTTTTCCCCGCCGGAAAGCTGCATCATATTCTGCAGTTTCTTTCCCGGCGGCTGGGAAATGATCTTAATTCCTGCCTCCAGGATATCTGCCTCTTCATCCAGCTCCAGAGTTCCTTTTCCGCCTCCGAACAATTCCTTAAATGCCTTGTCAAATTCCTTCTGGATCTCGCCGAATTTCTCAGAAAACTGTTTCCGCATTCCCTCATCCAGCTCCTGAATGATCTGTTCCAGAGTTTTCTCCGCTGTGACCAGATCCTCATACTGGCCGGACAGAAAGGTGTGTCTTTCCAGAAGTTCCTTATAATCCTCAATAGCATTTACATTTACAGGTCCCAGCTTTCTGATATCATCTTTAATCTGAGCTGCCTGTCGCTTCATCTGCGAAAGATCAGTAAGTTCCTCTTTTCTGTAGGAAACAGCATTATTGGGAGTAATCTCATACTCGGACCACATATAAGCAATCCGCTCTTCCCTGTTCTCCTCCAGCTTGTCCATCTGTCCCTGCAGACGGTAACATTCCTTATCCAGAAGTCCGATCTGACCGGACAGATAATCTCTTTTCTCAAAAAAATCTTTATGCTGAGAAGTTCTGCTCTCTTTCTCCTTCTGCAGATTTTTCAGCTGCATCTGTGCCTGTTCTTCATAAAGGACAGACTCTTCCGACTCTTTTTTCAGCTGGGTGATCATCTCCTGCTTCTTTTCCATCTCTTCACTGCTGTGAGCAAGAGACTGATAAATATCCTCTTTCTCAGTCATAAAAGCTGTAATTTCTGCTTTCAGACGGCTCAGGTTTTCCTGGTCAAATTTCTCTTTCTGTTCAAGAGCGGATGACTGAAGACGGATTTCTTCTAACTCCCGGGTGATTTTCTTCTCTTCTTCTTTCCATTCATCCAGTTCTGACTGCTTTGCCTCAATAAAACTCTCCAGTTCTTTCTCATCCTGCTTTGAATTCTCCAGTTCCCTGGCAATCCGGTCATGATCCTGCCGGATTTCCATGACCTGGCGTTTGATCTCTGCCTGATCTCTGTTGATCTGCGCATATCCGCTTCGGATCTCCTCAGCTTTCTTTTCCTGCTGTTTGATATTCATTCTGGCAGTATTCTGTTCTATATATTTCTGACGGAGTTTTTCCTGAAATCCTGCAATGGCATCACGAAGCCTGTTTCTCTGATTTTTATTTTCCTCAACAGCATTCTGCATTTCGGTCAGATTCTGCTTCAGCTGATTTACTTTTGTTTCCAGTTCCTCTATTTCACGCCGTCTTCCAAGCAGATTGCTGTTGTTTCTGAAGGCACCGCCGGTCATGGAACCTCCCGGGCTTAAGGATTCACCCTCTGTTGTGACCATTCTCAGACTGTGTCTGTATTTTTTTCCTATTGCAATGGCATGATCAATGTTATCAACTACCAGCACTCTTCCAAGAAGGAATTTCGTGATCTGCTGATACTGAGAAGCTACGGACACCAGTTCGCTGGCAATCCCCACAACGCCCGGCTCTTTCAGTGCTTCTTTCGGTGTAAACTCACCTCTGGGACTTATGCTGCTCATGGGAAGAAAGGTCGCACGTCCATAACGATTCTTTTTCAGAAACTCGATCATGGTTTTGGCAGTCTGCTCATTATCTGTAACAATATTCTGAATGCTCCCACCAAGAGCTGTCTCGATAGCGATCTCATAATCTTTGTTTACCTGGATCAGATCTGCGACAACACCCTGGATTCCCGGAACACGTTCTTTTTGTTCCATAACTCTCCGGATACTGTTTCCGTATCCATCATAGCGCTCCGCGATATTTCTGAGAGAATCCAGCCGGGATGCCTCTCTGTGATAGGCTGTCTGTTCTGCTTCCAGCTTTGTGTTCTGTTCCTTCAGCTTTTCCTGAATCTTCATCACACTCAGATTCAGATGTTCACATTCCTCATTGGCATTTTCAATCTGGGATGTAATCTCATCATACTGTTTCCGGGCTGTAGTCAGAATGGTCTGCTGCTCTTCCTCTTCACTCTTCAGTCTGAGAATACGCTGGCTGATCTCTGCCTTACGGATTTCTGCCTGTTCCATCATTGCATCAAATCTCTGGGCTTTACCCTTGACATTGGCGCGGCTGTTCAGAATTTCAATGATCTCATTTTTGCCATTCTCCACTTCGAGAGTACAGGCTTCCATATTCTCCTGCGCTGTCCTTAATTTCTCTTCTTCCTCAGAAAGTTTCTTACGGACAGCCTTTAACTGTGCATAAATATCCGTTTTTTCTTCTTCAAGTTTCTTCTTTGAATCTGTTCTTACTGAAAGTTCAGCCTCAATAGTCTGGATACGTCCCTTATAATGCTCTTCATTCTGTGCCCCTGCCAGTATCTGCTCATTTAATACATTGATCTGGCCTTCCAGCTGTTGTTTACGGATTGCCTGCTCCTGACCGGAAATGCGAAGTGCATCCATTTTGGAATTTAAATCTTCCAGTTCCTGTTCCAGACGTTCATATTCCACCTTGGTCCGGTCATAGGAACTCTGGGTATCCTTCAGCTGATTCTGCGCAATTATGTTCTTCTCTTCCAGTTCCTTGAGTTCTTTGGCTGCAGCAGCATACTCCATCAGGAACATATTCACATCCAGTTCCTTAAGAGTCTCTCTTTTGGAAAGATAAACTCTTGCTGTCTCTGACTGTTTCTCCAGTGGTTCCAGCTGTCTGGTAAGCTCCGAGAGGATATCTGTCACTCTGACCAGGTTCTGGCGTTCTTCCTCCAGTTTTTTGATCGTGGTATTCTTTCTTCTCTTAAATTTAACAATACCTGCTGCCTCATCAAAAAGCTCTCTTCTCTCTTCCGGTTTACCGCTTAGGATCCTGTCAATCTGTCCCTGTCCGATAATGGAATATCCTTCTTTACCGATACCTGTATCATAAAACATCTCATTGATATCTTTCAGTCTGCAGGCACTTCCGTTGATCTTATATTCACTCTCTCCTGAACGGTAAAGCCTTCTGGTAACCGTAACCTCGTTAAAATCAACCGGAAGCTTATGGTCTGAATTATCCAGTGTGATCGCCACCGATGCATAACCCAGGGGTTTTCTTGTCTCTGTACCGGAGAAAATAACATCCTGCATATTTCCTCCTCGCAGAGACCTGGCACTCTGTTCACCCAGCACCCATCTCACCGCATCACCGACATTGCTCTTTCCACTTCCGTTCGGACCTACAATACCGGTGATCCCGTTATGAAATTCAAAATTGATCTTCTGGGCGAAAGACTTAAATCCCTGTACCTCTATATTCTTTAAATACATAATTCTCCTGTTTATTTTCTGAGTACACGAATCGCCTGGTATGCTGCGGCCTGTTCTGCTGCTTTCTTTGTATGACCGCTTCCCTGTCCCATCACTTTTCCGTTTACTCTTGCCTCCACAGTAAAGTTTTTGTTATGATCCGGGCCTTCTTCTTTTGTCAGAATATATTCCACCGGCTGTGTTCCGTTTTCCTGCACGATTTCCTGCAGGATGGTCTTGCTATCATAAAAGAGCTGTTTGTGTTCAATATCATTCAGGATAAAATTCAGCACAAACTCCTTTGCATTAGCAAAACCACCATCCAGATAGATAGCTCCCAGTAAAGCCTCTGTTGCATCAGAGACGATAGAATCCCTGTTTCTTCCGCCTGTCATATCCTCGCCCTTTCCAAGCAACAGAAACTGCGGCAGTCCGAATTCTCTTGCACAATAGGCAAGGCTTGGCTCACACACCAGGCTGGCTCTCTTCTTTGTCAGCTCTCCCTCCGGTATCTGGGTAAATCTTGCATACAGATAATCACTGCTGATCAGCTCCAGCACAGCATCTCCCAGAAACTCCAGTCTCTCATTGCTGCCCAGCTTCCCCAGCTTCTTCTCATTTGCATAGGAACTGTGTGTCAGTGCCTGTGTAAGATAATGTTTATTTTTAAAATGATATCCTATGATTTTTTCTAATTCTTCTGTCTTTCTATTCATTCCTCTAACCCTCTCCATATGCACAGGGCTGTCATCTGACAACCCTGCGGCATCATTTTTTGCAACTGCTCAGTCCGCCTGTATTATGCTCCTGTCAAATTTCAGACTGCCGGACAGTTACATTTTTATTTAATTGTCCGAATTGCTTCAACAGCATCACCGACTGTCTGAATCTGTTCGACAGATTCATTATCCAGCTCAATGTCATACTCCTCTTCAATCCCCATAATAATCTGAAAAATATCAAGAGAGTCTGCACCAAGATCATCTACAAATGTAGTGTCTTCTGTGATCGAATCTGCATCAATATTCAGAACCTCTGCTATGATAGCTTTTATTTTCTCCAGTTCCATCTTCAACCCTCCTTCCTGTTTCTGTTCCTGTCCTGCTCTATTCTGCTCCGGACTTCAGTACTTCCTGATCCTCCAGGATACGCTCTGCGATCTTCTCGTTGATCTTCTCCTGTTTAAACTGTACACACTGGAAAATACCATGTTTGATCTCAATGGCTTTGGCACTTCCATGCGTCTTTACCACAAGTCCTTTAAGCCCCAGAAGCGGTGCTCCGCCATATTCCGTTGCATCAAAGGATTTCAGAGTTTCTTTCAGTGCAGGCTTTACCAGAAGTGCACCGATCTTACTTCTTGTGCTGGTCATCATTCCTTCTTTGATCTTCTGGACCAGGGCAGAACCAACTCCCTCATATAATTTAAGGATCACATTTCCCACAAATGCTTCGCATACGACCACATCCGCATATCCTGCCGGGATATCTCTGGCTTCTATACTTCCGATGAAATTAATGCTTTTGCATTCTTTCAGAAGGGGGAAAGTTTCTTTTACAAGTGCATTTCCCTTCTCCTCTTCCGCCCCGTTATTTACAATGGCAACTTTTGGATTTTTAATACCGACTACGTTCTCCATATAAATAGAGCCCATCTTCGCAAACTGCACCAGATGCGATGGACGTGCATCCACATTGGCACCACAGTCGATCAGAAGGGAAACACCCTTCGTGGTAGGGATCAACGGTGCAAGAGGCGGCCTCTCCACACCTTTACTTCTGCCTACCAGTACCTGTCCGCCAACAAGAACAGCTCCTGTACTTCCTGATGAAACAAAGGCATCTGCCTCCTGTTTCTTAACCATATTCAAACCTACTACGATTGATGAATCTTTTTTCTTACGGATCGCAAAAACAGGGGGTTCTGCTGTCTCGATCACCTGGGATGCATTGACAACCTGGATCTGGTTCTTCGGATATCCGGAATATTTCGCCAGTTCCTTATCTATCACTTCCTGTTTTCCTGTAAGAATTACTTTTATGTCCTGTCTCTCTGTTACAGCTTCCACTGCAGCTCTGACAGGTTCTGCCGGGGCATTATCCCCGCCCATTGCGTCCACTACAACTCTGACCTGTTCTGCCATATTTTTATATCTCCTGTTCACTTACTGTTCACTTACAGATGTCAGAATCAAAAGATATTTTCTGTTACTGACCCGGCATCCGCAAATTGCCCCGCTGCAAAGCAGCTCCTGCAATCTTCCATAATCTGTATCATACTAAAGAACCCTCTGCAAAGTCAATAGCATCTGAAAAAAATCACTTTTCACTTTTTTGTGCCTCGATTCGCTCCGCCAGATCATTCAGATAAACCCACCTGTCCATCTTCTCATCCAGATCTGCCTGTGCCTTCTCCTTCTGCTCCATGATCTCACGAAGCTTCACAGAATTGGTGGCATTGGCCTCCATATCCTTATCCAGCTTCTCCAGCAGTTCCTCCAGCGCTGCAATATCATCATCGATAGTTTCAAATTCCCTCTGCTCTTTATAGGTAAATTTCAGCTTCTGGGGACGATTCTGCTTCCAGTCTGCCTGAGCCGACTTCTTCTTTTCCGCACCAACTGCAGTGCTCTGTCCTTCAGATACTGCCCCGCCTTTTCTCGCCAGCGCCTCTGTATAATCCGTATATCCGCCCTCATACTGGGTCAGATGTCCATTCCCCTCAAAAGCAAAAATCCTGTCCACAATATTATCCAGAAAATACCTGTCATGAGACACTGCGATCACAATCCCTGCAAAAGAATCCAGATAATCCTCCAGAATGGTCAGTGTAGGAATATCCAGATCATTACTTGGCTCATCCAGAAGAAGCACATTCGGCGCCTCCATCAGAACCTTCAGCAGATACAGACGCCTCTTCTCACCACCTGACAATTTGGCAATGGGTGCATACTGCATGGCAGAATCAAAAAGAAACCTCTCCAGCATCATTGTTGCGGAAATCTTCCCGTCTCTGGTCGGAATATACTCTGCCACGTCGCGGATATAATCGATCACACGCTGATTGGTATCCATATCCGGCACTTCCTGTGCAAAATACCCTATGCGAATGGTTTCTCCAATTTCCACTTCTCCTGCATCCGGCTGTATCATCCCATCAATAATCTTGATGAGTGTTGACTTTCCGCACCCATTAGGACCAATAATCCCAAGACGCTGATTGCGCAGCACAATATAATTAAAATCATCCAGGATCTTCTTCTCACCAAAACTCTTGCTGATATGGTGAAGTTCGATTGTCTTCTTTCCCATACGTGTCTCAACAGAATCCAGCTCCACATTCGCATCACGCACCGGAGCCTTTCCGTTCTTCAGTGCCTCCAGGCGTTCCAGACGTGCCCGCTGCTTGGTACTTCTGGCTCTGCATCCACGCTTTGCCCACTCCAGTTCCATGCGGAGTACGCTCTGTCTCTTCCTCTCACTGGCAAGCTCCATCTCCTCACGCTCTGCCTTCAGTTCCAGAAACTTCGAGTAATTAGCCTCATAAGCATAAAGGCCGCCATGGGAAATCTCCAGAATCTTATTAGTAACCCTGTCGAGGAAATATCTGTCATGAGTAACCATAATCACAACGCCCTTAAAACTTCTCAGAAAGTCCTCCAGCCAGGTCATCATCTCATTATCCAGATGGTTGGTAGGCTCGTCCAGAAGCAGCACATCACAAGGATTCACCAGAGTCCTTGCCAGTGCCACCCTTTTCTTCTGTCCCCCGGATAAATGATCGATCTTCTCCTCATGGTCTGTAATTCCCAGCTTATTTAGAACATTCCTTGCCTCGCTCTCAGTACTCCAGTCCTTCTGCCACTTTCCTTCTGCCACATAATCCAAGACAGAAGCTCCCTGCGGAAACTCCGGCATCTGCGGAAGATACGTGATTCTCAGGCCATTTTGAGTGATCACCTGTCCCTCATCCGGCTCCTCCAGACCGCCGATGATCTTCAGAATCGTAGACTTCCCGGTCCCATTAATCCCGATGATCCCAATCTTATCTCCCTGATGCACCCCGTAGGAAACATCATCCAGCACCACCTTCTCACCAAACACCTTAGAAACATGCTCTATATTCAGAATATTCATAAATTCAAACCTCTCTCGTAATTTTCGCTTCCTGTCTGTTTCTGCTCATCTGTAACACTTCCACAAAAACTATAGAATTCGCTCCTCATTATACCATCTTCCCAGCCATTCTTAAACCCCCGGCACAGAAAAAACACTCCCCTCCGAATAAATCTATCCGAAGAGGAGTATCCTCAAAATCACATATTTTTGTTCCTGAAAAAGAATTGCTTAGTTCATCTCAGTTCCATTCTCAACTGCATACTTCAGTCCCTGAACAGCAACCGCCAGCGTAGCTTCCTCTACAGTAGCGCTTCCAAGATCACCCATATCCAGTGTCAGTGTATCATCATCATTCACTGCCACACCAAAAGTAAGTGCCATCTCAGAAACTTCATCAGTAATCGTCACAGTACCGTTCTCTTCATCAAAAGTACCTTCGCCAACAAAGCTTACATAGTTATCATCCTGATCGATCACAAGTACTGAGCAGAAAGTTCCATCCTCATTAGCTGCATAAATAAAAGTCTCACCTGCTTCTGTCTCACCGGAATAACACTCTGTCAGGATATCACCCATATCCTGATAAGTCTGATTGTAATCCGACTCATCACCGTCTGCCTCATAAGGCTCCAGGGTTGCAGTCAGGTCCAGACTGTCCGGATCATAAAGTTCCAGAAGATTCTCTTCCTCATTTGCCTGCACCAGATAAGTTACCATATTTTCATCATCATACGTGCCGTCGTCATTTGCGAACTGCATTACCAGAGCTGTATATTCTCCGTCTGAACTCAGGGCATATACACCAAGAACATCCTGCTCTTCATCCTTCCACTGACCAAAAAACGAATTATCTTTGTAGAATCCGTAGATATCTCCTGCGCTGTCCTTCCAGAGTCCTAACATTGCCTCTGATACATCCGCGACATCTCCGTCATCTGCTGCTTCTTCTGTAGTCTCCTCTGCTGCCCATACCGGAACAACCATAGAGCTTACCATTGCAGCAGCACAAAGACCTGCCATTATTTTTTTCCAGTTTTTCATATTTTTTTACCATCCTTTCTTAAAATGTGTGTACATATTTCTAAACTGAATTTCTATGTTCTTACTATAAAAAATTTCAGTCTTATTTTCAAGATACATGGG
>ENA-OYZI01000390-OYZI01000390.1-human-gut-metagenome-genome-assembly--contig:-NODE-390-length-13184-cov-4.770584_pt1 | contig 13184 bp, 8 predicted proteins | sample MGYA00243288_ERZ653471 | MGnify/ENA primary metagenome ERZ653471 (study PRJEB26926, sample SAMN06164901) | human gut metagenome | biome: ENVO:00009003; feature: ENVO:2100002; material: ENVO:00002003... | reverse complement strand
GGCAGCGTCAGATGTGTATAAGAGACAGTGTATATACAGTCTGTATTTTATTTCTGGTTGTCTGCGGCTTATTGGATGTGATCGCGATCTTCTGTCCGATCAGCCGGTTCATCAGTGTTGATTTTCCTACATTCGGTCTTCCGATCAGCGTCACAAAACCGCTCTTTTTATCTGCTTCCATATATTCTTCCTTTATCCCTCTTGTCGGAGCTTTTGTTTACGACTCCGGTTTATCTGTTTCTTCTTCCTTCCGCATGACCTGTTCCACTGCAGCATTCAGCTGTCCGCTTTGCTGTTTTAATTTCTCCATCTTCTCAGCCAGCTTTCTTTCCCGTTTCTTTTTGCTTTTCTTTACGATCACGCGGATCACAAGCACGATCGCTGCAATGACTACCGCCCAGATCAGTAAATACGGCAATGCGATCACAAGATCGATCAGGAAGTTTTTAATGCCCTGCAGTACACGCTTCACACTTGTTACAAAACCATCTGTCATACGCTGCAGATCTGATTTCGGCTCCTGCGTATCCGGCGTGTAGATCGTCACCTCTTCCACGGAAAGAGTGATGGTTGCATAGTCGACCTGATTGTCGTATGTACGAAGCTGTGACTCCATGGACTGGATCTGATAGCGCACTTCCGTCAGCCTTGTCTCCAGTGCAATGATCGCATCCACGCTTTCCGCTTTTTCCATCAGCGCCATGAGTCTTTCCTGCTCAACTTCAAGTGCCTCTTTCCGACTCTTTGTGTCTACATAGGAAAGTGTCACATCATCGGTTGACTCCGATTTTCTCGTGACATTTGCATTTTCGGAAACCATGGTCACCATTTCATCCATTTTGTCAGCAGGTACTCTGACCGTATAGTCGGCTGATCTGTTGCCTTCATATCCATAGCTGCTTCCATAGGTATTGCTGCTTTCTATATAACCGCCCAGTTCCGCAACCTTTGCGTCAATCTGCGAAAGCAGCTCATCAAAGCTCTGCGTTTCCACACCGATATCCATGCGGCGGATCAGCTTTCTGCCCTGTTCCACCTGCTTTTGTACATTTTCCGCTGTACTCGATCCGGATCCCGCATCGCTGCCTTGCGCTACCGCATCATATTCGTAAACACCCTCCGAAGCTGCTTCATCCGCTGCCTCCTCCGTCATCATATCAGAAGCTGCCATTGTCTGCGCCGCCTTATTCGACGCCGAAGAATCATAACTGCTGCTTCCACAGCCTGTCAGAAGCAATGCCAAACCCAATGCACAAAGTATTCTCTTTTTCATAGTAACCCTCCTTTTGCTGTTCTCCATAACCTCTTTTCCTTTTGCATCTCTGCTATTTATAATACGTTTCCTCCTTCTCTTATTTATGGTGTATTACACAAGCGTTTCCACACAAAGGAAGCTGCCTGCCTGTTCTTTGATCTTATCCTCGTTACCGACTACACAGAATGCCCCTGTCTCCAGCATGGCTGCCACCTGGGCGGAAAGAGCGTGGATATCCGCTACCTGACAGGAAAGGATCTCATCCCGTTCCTGCTGTTCTTCCGCAAAGCTGTAGCCTGACATATAAGCGCCGAAGCTTCTGCTGCCCTGTGCGCTCGGTGGGAGTGGTGTATCCTTCTCGGAGATCGCGCCGATCACATACTTTGTCATAATCTCTTCATCTGCTGCAAATTCCCGCAGATACGCCGGTGCCTTCTCGTAAACAGCAACCGTCTTTTCCAGATTCGGATCTCTGTAGGACACAAAATAGCTGAGACCTGATTTTGTAAAGTTGCTCATACAGCCATATGCGCCGCCTTTGACTCGTACCCGGATCCACAGATAATCATATCCCATCATGATGCGCAGCACACGGAGTGCTCCTGTATATGGAAGTCCCGCTTTTCTGAAATCGCCTGCCCGGCAGACATACTGGACTCCCGCACTGGTGCACAGCCCTTCCTGTTTTTTTACAGGATCCGCACGGAATGCTTCCTGCACATTGTTTTCCGCAGAAAGTCCCTTATGGAACGGCAGAAGCGCTTCTATAAACAGTTTCTTTCCTTCTTCCGTGCCCGTGTAATCATAAAGCACTCTGTTCCCATTCAAGATAAAGGAAAGCAGCGTTTTCATTTCCCTGATACATTCTGCTTTGCGTTCGTCAAAATGATTATACAAATCTGTCAGGAAACGGAAAAATCCCAGACCGCTGAACCGGTCAGATGCCCATGCACTTTCCGAAATATAAGAAAGTGCCCGCAGTGATGCAGTCGAATGGCCCGCACTTGTCATCTGTGCCTGTAGCCTTGCTTTTACCTCACCCAGAATCTCTTTCAGACGTTTTTCATCCTCAAAAACAGACTGTGTCAGGATCTCCCTGATCAGATCCACTGCCTTTGGTGTATTCCCATATAACACTTTTGCCCTGGCCTCAAAGGTCAGTTCAAATTTACTGTAATCCTTTGCATCTGTATAAGTGGCTGCATCAAAGATAATACCTCCTGTCTGCAGATTGATCTCATTAAACAGCTCTCCGTAGCTTCTCTTTTCCGTGCTCAGAAGTCCCAGCACATTTTTCAGAAGCCCCAGATACGGAAGCTGCTCTTTTTTGATGTCCCGGATCTTAAATACTATATGCAGATAAGAAACCCCGTTTGTAAAGATCGGATGAGACAAAAGGATCGTATTTTCAAAAGGCTCCTTCTCGTTCAGGAACGGATGTGCTTCTTTACCCAGGTCTTCTCTTTTCAGCACCGGGATCTTTGCCAGATCTTCCGGGGAGGACTCTTCTTCCTGATATGCCTTCAGTGCCTTTGTCTCTGCGATCACAGCCTGCAGCTCTTCTGCGGAAAGAGAATCCTTTTTCTTTGCAAGCATCTCTTTCAGTTTTTCACTTTCTCTGCTCTCCATTCCTTTTTCAGGAAGCAGGGATACGATTGATTTATGTGTATTATTCAGAATCTGATTTTCCACAAGCTGTTCAAAATAATCAGTCTGTACCAGCTTCTTCAATGCGTCAAAAGTCTCATTCGCTTCAATATGCATAAATGGAGCCTTGTCATCATACAGCCAGCTGTCCAGTGCCTGCAGACCATACATCAGCCCTTTTGGATACGCCCCGAAATCTGCTTCCTTATATTTAAACTCATAGCAGTTAATAGCAGCAAGCAGGGCATTTTTATCAATGCCGTTCTTTACCTGCTCTCTTAAAGCCTGCTCTACGGTTTCCACAAATGCTTTCTGATCGGATAAACCGGCATTTTTTGCCACAAAAGAAAAATACGGCTGCAGAATTCCATTTTCGCAGACACTGTAAACATCTTCACCTATTCCTTTTTCCATCAGAGCCACCTTGACCGGAGCGCCCGGTGCGGAGCAAAGAGCATAGTCAAGAACCTGCAGTGCGATATAAAGCTGTCTGTCCAGACTGTTGCAGATGCTGACATTATAAGAAAAATAAGCGGCGTTTGTAATATCATCCGAATCCAGTACCGGATATTTTTTTTCTACCTGTACAGGCGCTGCAAACGGCTTCTGCAGCCGGATGGCAGAGTCGATCTTAAGCACGTCAAATTTGGAGAGATATACCTCATCCAGATAGGTCAGACGCTCTTCCATGTCCATATCGCCATAGAAATAAATATAGCTGTTTGACGGATGATAATATCTTCTGTGAAAATCCAGAAAAGCTTCATAAGTCAGCGATGGAATATCGGAAGGTCTTCCGCCGGAATCCACACCGTATGCGGTGTCCGGATACAGGCTGTTAAAAGTCTCTCTGTCAAGCAGATCATCCGCGCTCGAATACGCGCCTTTCATTTCATTATATACGACACCATTATAGATCAAGTCGTCTGTTTCGGACTCACATTCATAATGCCAGCCCTCCTGCTCGAAGATCTTCTTTTCTTTATAAATATTCGGATGGAATACCGCATCCAGATAGACGTCACAAAGATTGGCAAAATCCTTGTCATTGCAGCTTGCTACCGGATAAACCGTCTTATCCGGATAAGTCATGGCATTTAAAAAAGTGTTCAGGGAACCTTTTGCCAGTTCCACAAACGGATCCTTGACCGGATACTTCTCTGAACCGCAGAGTACACTGTGTTCAATGATATGCGCCACACCTGTGCTGTCTGTCGGCGGTGTACGGAAACCAATGTAAAATACTTTATTGGGATCATCATTGGAAAGCAGTACGATCCTCGCCCCTGTCTTTTTATGGCGCAGAATCACACCACGGGAATTCAGGTCTCTGATCTCCCTGTCTTCCACAATTTCATACGCTGTCAGATTTTCTATACTCATTTTCTTCTCCATTTTCTGTTTTCTGTTAAAGTGCATGATTTTTACGGATTCTTTTGAGTCCATGCTATACGCCAAGTGACATCAGATGCAGTTTCCCGAAATAAAACTCGGAAATATAATCTGCACAAAGCTGTCCCTGCTCCTGTTTCTTCCAAAAATTCTCAAAAGAAAGCTCTTCTGTCTCATATTCTGTCCGGCTTCTTCCTTTTTTATCCACTTTTATCTTCGGCTTTACGGTTTTGATCTTACAACGCAGCTGTTTCAAAACCATTGCGAGCTTACTGTCTTTTGTCATGGAAGACAGTGCATCACAGATCCGTATCTCTTCTCCCACTTCCGGTATCACATATTGAAATACTGCAGTACGAAGCCGCTGCGGCGTATCATCCTGCTCACACAGCTCCGCAAAGGTCAGTCTTGCTCCGATATACACATTGTTAAAATCCTGGAGCACATATTTAAAATCCATATTAGCTGTTTCGTTACTCATTCTTATACTCCATTTCTATGGTATCGATCAGATTTGCACTGATCTGCATGGCTGCTTCCACATCATCCATCGTGATTGCTTCATAATTGGCGCAGATCTCTTCCGGAGATACTTTTCTGCGTAGTTCCTCAGAAAGTTCTCTGGCAGCATCCGCTACCTGATTGACCTTTTTCAGCACTTCCTCATCATCGTTTTTCTTTTCCAGCTCCTCGTTGATCAGACGTTCCATTGCCTTCATCATATAATTGCCGAGGAAACCTTCCGTCTCTTCCAGTATGTCGCCATCCGTATCCAGACATTCCATCTGCCCGGTTGCTTCCAAAAGTGCCATATTGCCTTCTCCAATCAGATCCTCCAGCATCACACCCTGCCCCGCATACAGCTTTGCAAGCTCTGCTGTCTTTGGCAGAAACTGCTGAAGCAATACCTCTTTGGCATCCTGATCACCTGCGATCGCAGAAAGCATGACCGCCTTCAGTTCTTCCGTCTCCATACTTTCAAGTGCTGAAATCCCGTTCAGATACTCCTCCAGATAATTACGGTCTTCCATGGAGAGATATTCCTCTACCTCTTTCCGGTCTCCGACACCGATCTTCTGGTTCTTATAATACTCCAGCAAAAACCCCATCTGTTCCGAGCCCTGCTGTATGTCCGGGAAAAAGGAATGGATCTGTTCTTCTGACAAACACATACCTTGTTTTCTTGCCAGCTTCATGGATTCCATAAGCTGACTTCTGAATTCTTTTTCTTCCATATATATTACCCGTCTTTCTTTCCTACTGTTTTTTCACATGCTTGTGTGTAAAAATATGATCCTGACAATACTCATAATTTCCATCACACTTTGAGCAGAACCGAAATTCCAGATCCGGATCGGATTCGTCTGTTCTGCCACAGATCGCACATTTATGCTTTGTCACCGGACGCATGACCTGCTTGTGATAAGTACGCTGTCTTTTGATCTGCTGCGGCGTCCGGAAAGATTTCCGTGTTGTCACAAAGAAAATGATAAAGGCAAGCAGAGAAAACAGGATCGCCGTCATGTCCGCCAGCGGCAGATACCAGCCGATGCTTCCCGTTCTGATATAAGAGCTGAGCGATATCACATCCTGCAATACCTGTACACCTAAAATAACCGCATAAATAATTCCCAGCACTTTTATCTTCAGTGGGATAATAAACATAAACAGGACCTGTACATCCGGGAAGGTTGCTGCAAATGCCAGAATGATCGACATGCAGACATAATACGTACTGAAATAATTGGCAATAAAACCGTAAAAGGATGCTAATGATACACCAAATTCCATCACAGTGATTGTTTCGGTCAGCCCGGTCAGAACACAGACGCCGTAAAACAGGAAAGCGCCAACGATCGTCAGCAGCATCCCGCCGATCAGATAGACATTATAGCGGAAGGTGCCCCATGTCCGCTCCAGTGTCGTACCGATGGAAAAATAAAAATACAACATGACCAGTGTAAATAGGTCGAGTCCTTCCGGCGGTACAACGATCCATGTCAGGAGACGCCAGACCTGCCCATGCAGGATCGCATACGGATTCAGTGTCAGATAATTCAAAAAGGATGAATTAAATAACTCGATCACATAACCAAATGCATAGCAGATGATCAGATATAAGGTAATATTGGGAATTGCATACTTCCCCCATTTTCGTTCTAATTTTGAAAGCCAGCTCATAAATACTCCTCTCCTGCCTTGTTCTATCTCATTATACTGTTCTCGTCCCGAAGTTTCCATTACTTTCGGGAAACAAAGAACATTTTAGCATGGGAATCCGCTAAAGTAAACAATCTGACATTGTATATTCCAAATGTTTAATTCAATTTTCACAATTTATACAGTAACGATTTATATATTTTTTATAATCGAAAAGCAATCAAGATTGCACTTTAAAAAAACATGTCGTATAATAAGGCGTAAAAAGTCGTGAATTGTCAGATTCACGATCTATTCATGTATTACATTAAGGAAGGTGAACTGAATGGAAAAGCAACTTTACACGCTGGGCATTGATATTGGCTCCACTACTGTTAAAATTGCAATTCTGGATGAAGCAAAACAGTTAATTTTTTCTGATTATAGAAGGCATTTCGCCAATATCCGCGAAACATTGCGGGATCTTTTCAAAGAAGCCTATGCAATCCACGGAGATATCACAGTATCTCCCATGATCACAGGCTCCGGCGGATTATCTCTTGCCAATTATCTCGGTGTTCCGTTTACGCAGGAGGTTATTGCCGTTTCAACAGCTTTAAAGGAAGCTGCTCCGCAGACGGATGTAGCGATCGAGCTTGGCGGCGAGGATGCCAAGATCATTTATTTTGAAGGCGGTAATGTCGAACAGCGTATGAACGGTATCTGTGCCGGTGGTACAGGTTCTTTTATTGACCAGATGGCCTCCCTTCTGCAGACAGATGCTACGGGTCTGAATGAATATGCGAAAGGCTATCAGTCTCTATATACAATCGCTGCAAGATGCGGCGTATTTGCCAAATCCGATATCCAGCCGCTGATCAACGACGGTGCAACAAAGGAGGATCTTTCCGCTTCTATTTTCCAGGCGGTTGTCAACCAGACGATCTCCGGTCTTGCATGCGGTAAACCGATCCGTGGTCATGTTGCGTTCCTCGGAGGTCCGCTCCACTTTTTATCAGAACTGAAGGAAAGTTTTATCCGTACGCTGAAGCTGGATGAAGAGCATATTGTTTCGCCTGAGAACTCTCACCTGTTTGCAGCAATCGGTTCAGCCTTAAATGCAGATTTAAAGACGCAGTTTACCTTGAAGGAAATGGTCGATAAGCTCTCTCAGGAGATCAAAATTGCTTTTGAAGTGGAACGTCTGTCTCCACTGTTTGAATCCCGGACAGAATATGAGCTGTTCACGACCAGACATAATTCGCACAAAGTACATACAGCTCCGCTATCTTCTTATCAGGGGAACTGCTATCTCGGTATTGATGCAGGTTCCACAACAACCAAGGTGGCTCTGATCGGAGAAGACGGCTCTCTTTTATATTCTTTCTACAGCTCTAACAACGGTAACCCGCTGCAGACAGCGATCACCGCGATCAAGGATATTTATGCCCAGCTTCCGGAAAGGGCTGTGATCAAGCATGCCTGCTCCACAGGCTATGGTGAAGCACTGATGAAAGCGGCTTTTCTGCTGGATGAAGGCGAAGTGGAAACTGTGGCACATTATTACGCAGCAGCCTTCTTCTCTCCTGATGTCGACTGCATTTTGGATATCGGCGGTCAGGATATGAAATGTATCAAGATCAAAAACGGTACGGTAGACAGCGTGCAGCTAAACGAAGCATGCTCTTCCGGCTGTGGTTCCTTTATTGAGACCTTTGCAAAATCCCTCAACTACTCCGTGGAAGATTTTGCACACGAAGCACTGTTTGCGAAGCATCCGATCGACCTTGGTACACGTTGTACGGTATTTATGAATTCCAAAGTAAAACAAGCGCAGAAGGAAGGAGCTTCCGTATCCGATATTTCTGCCGGTCTTGCTTACTCCGTTATCAAAAACGCATTATTTAAAGTAATTAAAGTATCCAGTGCCAGTGAGCTTGGTAAGAAGATCGTGGTACAGGGCGGTACTTTTTATAACGATGCGGTTCTTCGAAGTTTTGAGATCATTGCAGGCTGTGAAGCCGTCAGACCTGACATTGCAGGTATCATGGGTGCTTTCGGAGCTGCCCTGATCGCAAAAGAGCGTTTCCATGAAAAGGAAGCAAAAGCTGCCAAAACACTTGATGCCAGAGAGCCGGAAACAACGATGCTTTCCATCGACAAGATCAACGAACTGACCTTTACCACACGTATGGCAAAGTGTCAGGGCTGCACAAACCACTGTCGTCTGACCATTAACCAGTTTACCGGCGGCAGACAATACATATCCGGTAACCGTTGTGAGCGCGGTATCGGCAAAGAAAAAAATAAAAATAATATTCCAAACCTTTATGAATATAAGCTGCATCGTATTTTCGATTACGAACCGCTGCCGGCTGATGAAGCCACCAGAGGACAGGTCGGTATTCCGCGTGTCCTGAACATGTATGAGAACTATCCGTTCTGGTTCACCTTCTTTACGGAGCTGAAATATCAGGTAGTCCTCTCTCCGTCCTCGACACACCAGATTTATGAGCTGGGTATCGAATCCATTCCGAGTGAATCCGAATGTTACCCTGCCAAGCTGGCACACGGTCATGTAACCTGGCTGATCCGCCATCATGTACCGTATATCTTCTATCCGGCTTTATTTTATGAACGTGACGAGGTAAAAGGCGCGGGCAATCATTACAACTGCCCGATCGTTACCTCCTATTCGGAAAATATCAAAAATAACGTGGAGGAGATCGGACGCGGGGAAGTACGCTTCCAGAATCCGTTCCTTTCCTTCCGCGACAAGGATACGATCGCACACGTATTATTACAGGAATTCCCCGATATCCCGTCCGGCGAACTGTTACACGCCATTGATAAAGCATGGGATGAGCAGGAAAATGCCCGTCTGGATATGCAGAAAAAGGGTGAAGAAACGCTTGCTTACTTAAATGAGACAGGCAAACGCGGTATTGTGCTTGCAGGTCGTCCGTACCATATCGACCCTGAGATCAACCATGGTATTCCGGAACTGATCAATTCCTATGGAATTGCCGTTCTGACAGAAGATTCCATCTCTCATCTCGGATGGCCTGAGCGTCCGCTGATCGTATCAGACCAGTGGATGTACCATTCCCGTTTATATGCAGCAGCCAGCTATGTCCGTACAGTTGACAATCTGGATCTGATCCAGCTCAACTCTTTCGGTTGTGGTCTGGACGCTGTTACGACCGATCAGGTCAATGATATTTTAACAGGCAGTGACAAGATCTATACCTGCCTGAAGATCGATGAAGTCAATAACCTCGGTGCTGCAAGGATCCGCATCCGTTCCCTGATCGCCGCACTTCGTGTCAAGGAACAGAAGCACGAAGAGCGTGTGGTACATTCCACAGCGATCAACAGACCAGTCTTTACGGAAGAAATGCGTAAAGAATATACGATCCTCTGCCCACAGATGTCTCCGTTCCACTTTGATCTGATGGAGGCAGCTTTCCGCGCAGCAGGCTACAATCTGGAAGTGTTACCTACGGATAACCGCCACGCTGTCGATACCGGTCTGAAATATGTCAATAATGATGCCTGCTATCCTTCTCTGATCGTTGTCGGTCAGATCATGGACGCACTCCTGTCCGGTAAATATGATACAAACAAAGTCGCTGTTGTAATGTCACAGACCGGCGGTGGTTGTCGAGCCACCAACTATGTCGGCTTTATCCGGCGTGCACTTGGCAAGGCAGGGCTCAGCCATGTGCCTGTTATTTCCATCAATATGTCAAACAGTCTGGAATCCAATCCGGGCTTTAAGCTGAATGCCGATCTTCTGACCCGTGCAGCTTACAGTGCTGTATTCGGTGATATTTTCATGCGCTGCGTATACCGAATGCGTCCATATGAACTGACAAAAGGAAGTGTGGATGCTGTCCATGAAAAATGGAAGCTGAAATGTCAGGAATTTGTATCCGGAAAGCATATGTCCTTCTTCAAATTCCAGAAGATGTGCAGGCAGATGATCAAGGAATTCGATGCCATTCCTGTCAGCGAAGATCCAAAGCCGCGTGTTGGTATTGTCGGCGAGATCCTTGTAAAATTCCTGCCTGCGGCAAACAACCATCTGGCAGATCTTTTGGAAGCAGAAGGTGCAGAGCCTGTCTGTCCGGATCTGATTGACTTTATGCTCTACTGCTTCTACAACCAGATTTACAAGGCAGATCAGCTTGGCACGTCCAAAAAGGCCGCAAAGATTTCCAAATTCGGTATTTCAGCCGTAAACTTTGTCCGCTCTTCCGCTGCCAAGGCATTTCAGAAGTCCAAACACTTTGATCCGCCTGCCAATATCTATGATCTTGTAGATTACGCAAAAGAGATCGTATCCATTGGTAACCAGACCGGGGAAGGATGGTTCCTGACAGGTGAAATGATGGAACTGATCCACAGCGGTGCAACAAATATCGTCTGTACACAGCCGTTTGGCTGTCTGCCAAACCACGTTGTCGGTAAAGGTGTTATCAAAGAACTGCGCAGACGTTACCCACAGGCAAATATCGTAGCAATCGACTACGACCCGGGAGCAAGTGAGGTAAATCAGCTCAACCGTATCAAGCTGATGCTCTCCACCGCCAATAAAAATCTGAAAAAACAGCAAAGTGACCAAAAGGAAGCCTCAGTATAAAAAACTAAGGGCGCTATCTATGAGATAGCGCCCTTTATTATTTATGCTACAGGTATCAAACGATATCATACGGCATGTTATGCATTTACCACCTGCTTTTGATTTTTGTCAAACTTCTGCTCAAACTCGTGGATTGGAATCGGTCTGGAAAAATAATAGCCCTGTCCCATTTCACAGTTCAGACGTTTCAGTTCATCTACCATTTCCCTTGTCTCAACACCCTCTGCAACGGATTCCAGTCCCAAAGACTTGGCAAGCCCAACCGAAAACTCCAGAATGTTACCCTTTGCCTTTCCTGCAGAATAGCCTTCCAGAAAACGCATATCCAGCTTCAGCACATCGACCGGGATTTCCGTCAGCATATTCAGGGAAGAATACCCTGATCCGAAATCATCCATTTCCACTTTAAATCCCAGTTTTTCCATCTGATTGACCATATCAAGGATCTGATTCTGGTTTTCCGTATAAACCGTTTCCGTGATCTCCATATGCAAAAGAGATGATTCTATGTCATATTTATCCATCAGTTCCAAAATTCTATCCATGAAATCCGAATGGTACAGATCCGCTCTTGAAACATTGACCGAAATAGGAATCAGCGTTCTGTTTTCCTGTTTCCATCTGGCAAGCATCCTGCACACCTGCTCCCAGACATACAGGTCTACCTCTGTAATAAACCCGGTTTTTTCGAAAATCGGAATAAACTGCGCCGGCGGCAAAAGCCCGCGTTCCGGATTCATCCAACGGATCAACGCTTCCGCTCCCACATATTCTTCTGTTTTCAAATTGCATTTTGGCTGTAAATAAACGAGAAATTCTCCATCGGCAAGCGCCTGTTGCATGGAATTGGTAATCTCTTTTTCCAATAACAGTTCATTCCGCATGGAATCGTCAAAATATGCGTATGCCTCTCCGTATTTTCCTTTTATCCTTTTCACTGCAAGAACAGCACGATCATACATAACCGTCACATCAATCGTTCTGTCCTCGATCTGATATATCCCAAAGCGGACAACAATCTTCATTTGCAATGGATATCGTTCCATTGCCTTGTCCACATAACCGACCATTTCTTCATATCCGTTTTTACGCACAAGCAGCATCACAAAACAATCACCGGAAATTCTACCGCAGATCCCACCGTTTTCTCTTGCAAAGCCTGTCATGATTCTTGCCAGATACTGTAAAAGCCTGTCTCCCTCATGGATCCCGTAGACATCATTTACCACGCGGAACTGTTCAATATCAAATGCTATGATATCATAAACTGCTTCTTCTCTCAAAAGATCCTGCGCCTTTTTACAGAATCCTTCTCTGTTATAGCAGCCCGTCAGCGTATCTAAATCGATCGTTTTCATCAGATAGTCCACTTCCTGTTTCCGTATCTCATCCCCGATCTTCTGCAAAATCAGTTCCCTGTCATACGACTTTGTCAGATATGCGGACGCACCATAGGAAAGCGCTTCAATCTCTGCATCATTGTTGTCCTGCTGCGTGATCACAATAACCGGTATATCAGCAATTACCTCATCTGCCTGTTGCACACTCAGAAATTCATACCCATTCATGACAGGCATATAGAGATCCAATAAGATTACGGCAATATGATCACCATTTTCATGTAACACAGCCAATGCGTCTCTGCCATTTGCGGCAGTGAACACTTTATATTTTTCCTGTAAAATATCAGCCAGAATCGATCGATCCAGTTCGCTGTCATCTACGATCAAAATCCCTTTTTTATTTATCATACATTCACCCCACCCAATATGATGTAACAGGCACTCAACAGCTCCACCGGTAATATGAATCTTGCTGTTCCTGCACGCATAGTCCAAATACTATGTTTAGTATATCATACAAAAAGGACTGTTTCAACCGTTAAAAATTTGTGCATTTTGCAAAAAGCAATGCAAAAAAGAAGTGTTTTCTGTTTCTTTTCTTATTTTTCCGTACCATAAGCATTCTCCTTTTGTATACCGCAGGAAGTTTGCTTTGCTATACATTATTTAATTCCATAGCACACTTATTTCATGAAGAAGAATGAACACATCTTCTCCTGTCTCTTATACACATCTCCGAGCCCACGAGACGCTCATGAATCTC
>ENA-OYZI01000374-OYZI01000374.1-human-gut-metagenome-genome-assembly--contig:-NODE-374-length-13316-cov-4.792022_pt1 | contig 13316 bp, 10 predicted proteins | sample MGYA00243288_ERZ653471 | MGnify/ENA primary metagenome ERZ653471 (study PRJEB26926, sample SAMN06164901) | human gut metagenome | biome: ENVO:00009003; feature: ENVO:2100002; material: ENVO:00002003... | reverse complement strand
GGCAATCTGGAATGAATTTTGGCTACGTTACTGTGAACGGAGTGAACAGTAACTAATTAATCGGTAATATGTTATGAAATGATATTTATAGCTTGCGGGTTTGGAAAAAAAGAGATATACTATACTCAGTTTATAATACCACGCAAAACAGGAGGGATTGCATTATGATAGAAGCAACGAGCTGTGGCGGTGTGGTAATTCATCGGGGTAAGATTCTTACTTTGTATAAATCTTACAGGAACCGTTATGAGGGCTGGGTATTGCCGAAAGGAACAGTGGAACCAGGCGAAACGCATGAACAGACAGCATTGCGGGAAGTGATGGAAGAGGCTGGAGTGCGTGCGACCATTGTGAAATACATCGGAAAGAGCCAATATAACTTTACCGTTCCGGAGGACGTGGTTTTCAAAGAGGTACACTGGTATCTTATGACTGCGGATAATTATCATAGTAAGCCCCAGAGAGAGGAGTTTTTTGTAGATTCCGGATATTATAAATTTCATGAGATCTATCATCTGCTGAGGTTTTCAAACGAGAAGCAGATCGTAGAGCGTGCTTATCAGGAATATCTGGAGATGAGAAGCAATGGACTCTGGGGAAAACAGCATAAGTATTATTAACGAGAGAACAGGGCTGTGTTTTTTTGCAACGCAGCCCGGTTTAAATTTTGGAGAAAATGGAAATACTGTAACTGAAGTGTTATAGAAACGGGAGAGGGTGTAAGATGCTGAAATGGCAGGAGAATTTTCTTGCAGGGGAATCTGTAAAGAATCCTGAGAAGATAAAAAAGAAACTGAACAGCGGAAAACCGGTTCTGGGAATTTATCTCCTTACTCTGTCAGAGAATCCTGTGAATCTGATGGATATTATTCCTGCAGCAATGCTGATACAGAAGAGCTTTTATGGAATCTGTCCGAAGATCATAGGAATGGCGAAGGGCAAAGAGGAAGCCCTGGAGATGGTGCGAAGTCTGATCGATGAAATGTACAGGGAAACGGGAACCTTCGCAACAGCTGAATATATAGAAAACAGGTGAGAATATGTTACATATTTTATGGCTGATCCTTAAATTTATACTGATCATCCTGGGAATTCTGCTGGGCCTTCTTTTACTGGCAGTTCTTCTTGTACTGTTCTGTCCTGTAAGATATAAGGCATCAGCTGTCAAGGCAGAAGGTGGCTGGAAACAGACAGAGGGAGAGGGTATCGTAAGTTGGCTGTTTCATGGGATTTCGCTGAGAGCGGAATGGAAAGATCAGCAGATGGAGATATCCTTTCATCTGTTTGGAATTCCCGTAGACAAGTTGTTGAAAAAACGGCAGGAGAAGAGGGCTGTAACAAAGAAATCCGGGAAAAATCCGGAGAAATCCGGCGCAGAAAAGGTATCTGTATCCGGCACAGACGGAAACAGGGAAGAAGAGCATAAAAAATCAGTGGTTGATCACCCGAAATCAGAGAATATGGAGACTGAGGATCTGAAAACAGACAGAAATTCAGCTTCAGATACATCTGCTGATACAGAGAGGATCAGAAACAGTCAGATATCCGGACAGCAGGAACTGAATGCAGATGATACAGATCGGAATAGTCTAAAGAAGAGGCAGTTTTTTATAAAAGGGATCTATGACCGGATCCGAAATATTTTTCAGTCGATTCGTACAAAACTGCAAAATATCCGCAGGACATTCGGGAAGATTAAGAAGAATGTGTCCTGGTGGAAGGCGTTTATAGAACATCCCAGAGTGACAGCTGCCAGAAAACTTGTATGGAAACATGGAAAATTTTTGCTTAAGCATATTTTTCCTACAAGGATAGAAGGGCAGGTTACTTTTTCTTTTGAAGATCCGGCGCTGACAGGTGCGGCACTTGCTGTACTTGGGATGACAATTCCATTTCACAAAAACTGTATACAGATCGATCCCCGCTTTGACAGTGAGAATTATCTGTATGGAAACATCAGGGCAAAAGGCAGGATTTACGGATTTGTTCCTGTGCGGGCAGCAGTGAGTATTTATTTCAATAAAAATATAAAATACGTTATAAAACGTTGGAAAACCAGGAGGGCATGACCATGGCAAATGAAAACAATTTTAAAGAAACCGTAAATTCATTATTCAAGGGAATGGACAGTTTTATTTCTGCGAAAACAGTGGTAGGAGAGGCAATCCATGTAGGCGATACGATCATTCTTCCTCTGATGGATGTATCTTTCGGTGTAGGTGCCGGTGCTTTTTCCGGAGAGAAGAAGGATAACGGCGGCGGCGGAATGGCAGGAAAGATGACTCCCTGTGCAGTGCTTGTGATCCAGAATGGAACAACAAAGCTGGTCAATGTGAAAAATCAGGATGGTCTCACCAAGATCCTTGATATGGTTCCGGATTTTGTAGACCGTTTTACCTCCGGAAAAGGTGACGAAGAATCTGTCGGCGAATCAGAAAAATAATTTTTGCATAGACTATAGCAAACCGATGAAAAAGGTGCAGAAGAATTGGAAAAGCTGTTCGGCTTTATGCTGTTTTTCATAGGGATTGGGATGATAATCGGGATGCTGATCGCAGAAAATGTGGTTCTGGTGGTTTCGGCCGGAGTTTTCCTGTTGTTGGGATATCATCTTTTCTGTCATTAACTTTACAGAAGATTGCGAATATCCCGTTTGACATATGAAATAAAAAAAGACTGTCAGCTCAGGCAGAATATTCGGTAAAGAATATCTGAACAGAGGGACAGTCTTTTTTGCAAAAAAAATACCCCTGTTGCAACAGGGGTAATGGTGTTATTATGCTCTTTCTACTTTACCGGATCTTAAGCAAGAAGTACATACATATGTCTTTCTAGCTCCACCCTCAGCAGTCTTGATTTTAACGGATTTTACGTTAGATTTCCACATTTTATTGGATCTTCTATGTGAATGACTTACATTATTTCCGAAATGAGCAGCTTTCTCACAGATTGCACATTTAGCCATGATAGCACCTCCTTGACGCTTTATTGTTACTGTCGTGCTGTGTGCATAGCGTCTGAACAGTAACCTTGTGTTCAACAGATTACATTGTAACAGATGAATTGTGCTTTTGCAAGCAAAAAAAGGAAAAAACTCAAAAATTATATTTCTTTTTCTGTGAAAAGAGGTTATAATACACTTACATACAATAATGAGCATTGGAGGTAACCATATGAATGGACGTATAGATTCCGGATTAGGTCAGATCATAATTGACACAGATGTAATCGCAACCTACGCAGGAAGCGTTGCTGTAGAATGTTTTGGTATCGTAGGCATGGCTGCAGTCAGTATGAAGGACGGACTGGTAAAGCTTCTTGGAAAGAACAGCCTGAAACATGGCATCAGCGTCAGAATTACAGAGGACAATAAAATCCGCCTGAATTTCCATGTTATTGTGGCATATGGCGTGAACATAAGTACAATTGCAGACAACCTTGTCAGCAATGTCAAATATAAAGTCGAGGCCTTTACAGGAATGGAGATCGATAAGATCGATATTTATGTAGAAGGTGTACGCGCAATTGATTAGGATAGAGGAGGAACTTGTGGTGAATAACAAAACCATAGATGCCAGAATACTTTCCAGGATGTTTCTTGCAGGAGCCAAGAATCTGGAAGCTAAAAAAGAATGGATCAACGAACTGAACGTATTTCCGGTACCGGATGGAGATACAGGAACCAATATGACAATGACGATCATGGCAGCAGCAGCAGAAGTAGGTTCTCTGGGAGAGCCTGACATGGAGTCACTGGCCAAGGCGATTTCTTCCGGTTCTCTGCGCGGTGCAAGAGGTAACTCAGGTGTTATTCTTTCTCAGCTTCTGCGTGGTTTTACCAGAAGTGTTAAGAACAGTAAGGAACTGGATGCCATTGATATCGCGGCAGCCATGGAGAAAGGTGTGGAGACTGCATATAAGGCAGTCATGAAACCGAAGGAGGGAACAATCCTTACTGTTGCAAGAGAGGCTGCTGCCAAGGCTGTAGAGCTTGCGGAGACAGCAGAGGATCTGGATACATTTTTCCAGAGCGTGATCGCTCATGCGGAGGAAACTCTGGCAAAGACACCGGAGATGCTGCCGGTTCTGAAAGAAGCAGGAGTAGTGGATTCCGGTGGACAGGGACTTCTGGAAGTATACCATGGTGCATATGATGGTTTCCTTGGCAAAGAGATTGATTATACACAGTTTGACAAGGCAAAAGGTCCTGCTGTGACTAAGATCGATGCACAGACAGAGGCTGATATTAAATTTGGTTATTGTACAGAGTTTATTATTCTTCTGAACCAGCCGATGTCCGAGGAGACAGAGCATGAATTTAAGAAATTCCTGATGTCCCTTGGTGATTCTATTGTGCTTGTTGCAGATGACGAGATCGTGAAAGTTCATGTTCATACCAATCATCCTGGACAGGCTATTGAGAAAGCCCTTACCTTTGGTGCACTTTCACGTATGAAGATCGACAATATGCGTGAGGAGCATCAGGAGAAGCTTATAAAGGATGCCGAGAAAATAGCGAAAGAACAGGCAGAACAGGAAGAAAAAGAAGAAGCAGCACAGCCACCGAAGGAAGTTGGCTTTATTTCCGTATCTGTGGGAAAGGGAATGACAGAGATCTTTAAGGAACTGGGTGTGGATTACCTGATCGAGGGCGGTCAGACGATGAACCCGAGTACAGAGGATATGCTCAATGCCATTGCAAAAGTAAATGCAAAGACTATTTATATTTTCCCGAACAATAAGAATATTGTTCTTGCTGCAAACCAGGCAAGGGATCTTACTGAGGATAAAGAGATCGTGGTTGTGCCGACTAAGACCATTCCGCAGGGAATTACTGCCATGATCAGTTATGTGCCCGAGAAGAACAGTGCGGAGAATACTGAGGCTATGCTTCAGGCAATCGAACATGTGAAGACCGGACAGATCACGTATGCTGTGCGTGATACAAGGATTGATGATAAGGAGATCCATGAGGGGGATATGATGGGTATCGGTGATCATGGAATCCTGGCTGTTGGCAAGGACCGCATGGAAGTTGCCAAGGAGACAGTTGCCCAGATGGTGGATGATGAGTCTGAGGTGATCAGTATTTATTATGGTGCTGATACTGAGGAGGCTGAAGCTGAGGAGCTGGCAACGGCTCTGGAGGAGGCTTATCCGGATTGTGATGTGGAACTGAATGCGGGTGGACAGCCGATTTATTATTATGTTATTTCTGTAGAGTAGGATAATAGAGTTTTTGAGAGAGATAAACGAATAGTTCATGTGATGAAAACGGGTATAGGCCATTGTTGAGGGTGGGTATATCCGTTTTCGTATTATAAAAGGGGACGGCAGGAAAATATTTGTGTCAGGATGCGGTTTCGGCATCTAAGAGATACCTGCAAATGCATCCTGACACAAATATTTTCCTGCCTGAGATTTGGATAGTGGAAGTTTATTGTCGGCAGATTATTGTGATTGAAGAATGAGGGTTGCTTGATTTGGTTATTTTTTGCAGGGATAAGATAGATAATTTTTACTGGCTGTAAGGGATATTCATAATTATATTGTAGTAGAAAGGAATCGGTGGTATATGTCAACATCTTTGCGTACTTTGAAGGGCGTGGGGGAGAAAACGGAAAAGTTATTTGCGAAAATAGGAGTTACGGATAGGGAATCTCTTCTGAGTTATTATCCACGTAATTATGATGCGTATGAGGAGCCTGTTGAGATCCGGTCTCTGGAAGAGGGAGCTGTTGTGGCGATTTCTGTGGCGGTTATAACGGGTGTGTATGTGAATCAGGTGCGGAATCTTCAGGTGATCACGACCACTGTGGCAGATCTTACGGGGAAAATTTCTGTTACGTGGTTTAATGCACCGTATCTGCGCTCTGCAGTCAGGAAAGGCAGCAGGTTTGTTCTGCGGGGGCGTGTCGTCAGGAAGCAGGGGAAGTTGCAGATGGAGCATCCTGAGATTTTTACTCCTGCGGCTTATGAGGAGATTCTGCACAGTCTTCAGCCGATTTATGGACTGACTGCGGGGCTTTCTAATAAGACGATCGTGAAGCTGATCCATCAGGTGCTTGATGAGCAGAAGCTTCAGGCAGAGTATCTGGCAGATGAGTATAAGGAAAGGTACCACTTGGCAGACAGGAATTTTGCGATTCCTGCGATTCATTTTCCCAAAAATATGCAGGAGCTGTTAGCTGCAAGGAGAAGGTTGGTGTTTGACGAGTTTCTTCTTTTTATTCTTGCTGTGCAGTCTTTGAAGGAGAAGACGGAGGAAGCACCGAATGCGTTTCCCATGCATCCGGTGTGGACGACAGAGCAGATTATTGAAAGTCTGCCCTATGATCTGACAAAGGCGCAGTTGAATGTGTGGCATGAGATTGAGAGGGATTTAAGTGGCCAGGCCCTGATGTCCAGACTGGTGCAGGGAGATGTGGGAAGCGGTAAGACGATCCTTGCGTTTCTCGCAATGATCATGACTGTGGAGAATGGATATCAGGCAGTGCTTATGGCACCTACGGAGGTTCTTGCAAGGCAGCATTTTCAGGCAATGGAGAAGTTGCTGCAGGAACAGAATATTGATTTTGGGCATCCGGTTTTGCTGACAGGATCAGGTACTGCGAAGGAGAAAAGGAAAAAATATGCGCTGATCGCGTCAAAAGAGGCTAACCTGGTAATAGGAACGCATGCGCTGATTCAGGAAAAAGTGCAGTACAATAATCTTGGACTGGTTATTACAGATGAGCAGCATCGTTTTGGTGTGAAACAGAGGGAAGCACTGACTACTATGGGAAACCCGCCTAATGTGCTGGTGATGAGTGCTACACCGATTCCAAGGACGCTGGCGATCATTATATACGGGGATCTGGATATTTCAGTAATTGATGAACTTCCTGCGCAGAGACTTCCCATTAAAAATTGTGTGGTGGATACTTCTTACAGGCCGAAGGCTTATTCTTTTATGGAGAAGCAGATCCGTCAGGGACGGCAGGTTTATGTGATCTGTCCAATGGTGGAGGAGAGCGAAGGGATGGATGGGGAAAATGTGCTGGATTATACCCTGAAGCTTCGCAATGTTTTTTCGCCGGATATAAAGATTGCTTCTCTTCATGGAAAGATGAAAGCGAAAGAGAAGAATGTGATCATGGAGGCTTTTGCCGCAGGGGAAATTCAGATCTTGGTATCTACTACTGTAGTTGAGGTAGGAGTGAATGTGCCTAATGCTACAGTGATGATGGTGGAGAATGCCGAGCGTTTCGGGCTGGCACAGCTTCATCAGCTTCGCGGGCGTGTCGGTAGAGGGGAATATCAGTCATATTGCATTTTTATGCAGGGAAATGGTGCAAAGGAAATTTCTAAACGTCTGCAGATTCTGAACAAATCCAATGATGGATTTTATATTGCAGGAGAGGATCTGAAGCTTCGCGGTCCTGGTGATCTTTTTGGAATCCGCCAGAGTGGTCTGCTGGAATTTAAACTGGGGGACATCTATCAGGATGCGGATATCCTGAAAGCTGCCAGTGAAACGGCTTCGGAGATTCTGTCCCTTGATGCGGATTTAAGCCTTCCGCAGAATGAGGAACTTCAGAGGAGACTTTCGGCATATATGAAGGAAGATCTGCAGAATCTAGGACTATAGAAAATGACGGATACAGAGTAAAAAATAATACTGTTCATGTTACTGTTTATAAGATGCCTAGATTATAAAAACAGAAAAACATTGCAAAAGCAGAAGATTCGTAGTATTCTATTTTCATAAAAGAATGTTACTGTTTATCATATTTTCGGTAACATAAGAATACCTGTAACTGTACAAAACTGAGCAGTTACGAATACTTATACCTTGTAAGGAGGCTAATCATATGGCAACAAAAGCAACTACAGCAGATCTCAACACATCCACTGCGAAGACAACCGAAGTTAAAGAGGCTCCTGCAAAGACAACTGCTGAAGAAGTAGCTGTAAATAAAGAAGCAAACAAGAAAGAAACTGCTGAAACAGAGACTGTAAAGAAAGAAACAACAGCAAAGAAACCGGCAGCAAGAAGAACAAGAAAGACTGCAGAAAAGAAATCAGCAGAAGCAGAGAAAGAAACCGAGAAGAAAGAAACAGCTAAAGCAGCAGACACTGTAGAAAAGAAACCGGCAGAAACAGAGAAAGAAGCCGAGAAAAAAGAGACAGCTAAAACAACAAAGACTGCTGCAAAACCAACAAAAACAACGAAAAGAACTACAAAGAAGGCTCCTGCTAAGACAGCTGAGAAACCGGCTGAAGAGACAGCTGCCGAGAAGAAGACAACAAGAAGAACCACTAAGAAAGAAGCAACAGCAGAAGTATATATTCAGTTCATGGGCAGAGAAGTATATACAAAAAATATTTTAAGTAATGTCAGAAGAATCTGGACAGACGAACTGGGTAAAAAGGAGAAAGATCTCAAAGATATTAAGATTTATATCAAACCTGAAGAGAACAAAGCATATTATGTAATTAACGGTGATATTACAGGTTCTGTGTGGATCTGACATATAAAAGATAAGAACAATTTTCAAATCTTATGGCAATCACATAAATCAGTTACTTGAGAATGATCAGAATAATAAGTAATGAAGTAATCACAGACAGGTTTAATGACCTGTCAGGTTAAGACATTGAGAAACTCAGATGATAACATAAATTCATCTGAGTTTTTTGTGCTTTCGGTTATAAAAAAATTGAGACATACCTGCTACTTGACAAAAATTATCAGTTAGTATAAGCTATCTGCATAAGGTTATTGAGAAAAATCGGCTATAGCAATCCTCGTAAATAATGCATTTAAGACAGTTCAGCAGGGTTTCACACTCTGATGGGCTGGATTAAGATGCATTATTTACGAGGATTGCTATAATAACGACGATGATAACCAAATACAAATACAAAAGGTGAGCGACTGAAAATGACATTAAAAGATTTGGAAATCGGAAAAAGTGCTGTGATCACGTCGGTTGGCGGCAAGGGTGCCCTGCGTCAGCATTTCCTGGATATGGGTATGATTCCGGGAGCTGAGGTCACAGTCGTGAAGTTTGCACCCATGGGAGATCCCATGGAATTACAGGTACATGGATATGAACTGACATTAAGACTTGCGGAAGCAGAGCAGATAGAAATCGAACAGATCCCGAAGCGAAGCAGAAGTCACGCCGGAATAGAGGCTGTAAGCGACCTGGCACATCCGGGACTTGGAGAGGATGGAAAGTATCATTCCAGAGAAGATGAACATCCACTGCCTGAGGGAACTACACTGACGTACGCATTGGTGGGAAATCAGAACTGTGGAAAAACTACATTGTTTAACCAACTGACAGGTTCCAGTCAACATGTGGGAAACTTTCCAGGAGTAACGGTGGATCGTAAGACCGGTTCGATTAAAGGCCATCCGGATACAGAAATCACAGACCTTCCGGGAATTTATTCCATGTCCCCTTACAGCAGTGAGGAGATTGTCTCCAGAAATTTTGTCCTGGATGAGAAACCAAGTGCGATCATCAACATTGTGGATGCTACCAATATTGAGAGAAACCTGTATCTGACCATGCAGCTTCTGGAGATGGATATTCCTATGGTAGTTGCAATGAACATGATGGATGAAGTGCTGGGAAATCAGGGTTCTATAGATGTAAATAAGATGGAATCGCTGCTTGGAGTACCTGTAATCCCTATTTCCGCAGCAAAGAATGAAGGGGTTGATGAGCTGGTTGACCATGCGTTACATATAGCGAAATATCAGGAACATCCGCTGCGTCAGGATTTCTGTGATAAGAGTGACCATGACGGTGCAGTACACCGCTGTATTCATGCGGTCATGCACCTGATTGAGGATCATGCGGCGCAGGCTGATATTCCTACCCGTTTTGCAGCAACCAAGGCAATCGAGGGAGATCCGCTGATTCTTGAGAAGCTGAAGCTGGACACAAATGAGACGGAGATGCTGGAGCATATCGTACAGCAGATGGAAACAGAGCGTCAGGTTGACAGAAGCGCTGCGATCGCAGATATGCGTTTTGACTTTATTGAGCGTTTGTGTGAACAGACAGTTGTAAAGCCAAAAGAGAGTAAGGAGAGAATCAGAAGTGAGAAAATTGATAAGATTCTTACAGGAAAATATACAGCGATTCCCTGTTTCATCGGAATCATGGTACTGGTATTTTATCTTACCTTTAATGTGATCGGAGCGTGGCTTCAGGGGCTTCTGGAGATTGGAATTGATAAGGTTTCTGCGCTGGTAGAAGCAGCACTGACAGCAGCAAATGTAAACAGTGCCATGCATAGCCTGGTCATTGACGGTATTTTTACAGGTGTGGGAAGTGTACTCAGTTTTCTGCCGATTATTGTAACCCTGTTTTTCTTTCTGTCTCTTATGGAAGACAGCGGATACGTTGCACGTGTTGCTTTTGTGATGGACAAACTTCTGCGTAAGATCGGCCTTTCAGGAAGAAGCATTGTGCCAATGCTGATTGGATTCGGATGTACGGTTCCGGCTGTTATGGCCACACGTACACTTACAAGTGAGCGTGACAGAAAGATGACGATTTTGCTGACTCCATTTATGAGCTGTACTGCGAAGCTGCCGATTTATTCTTTCTTTGTAAGTGCTTTTTTCCCGAAGAAGGGCGGATTTATTATGGCAGGTCTTTACCTGCTTGGAATTTTGGTGGGAATCCTGGCGGCATTTTTGTATAACAGAACTCTTTTCAAGGGAGATCCCGTACCGTTTGTCATGGAACTTCCCAATTACCGGCTGCCGGGAGCAAGGAATGTAGGTCAGCTTTTGTGGGAAAAAGCAAAAGATTTCCTGCAGAGAGCGTTTTCTATTATCCTGCTTGCATCAATGATAATCTGGTTCCTGCAGAGCTTTGATCTGCATTTAAATCTTGTAAAAGATTCTGCAGACAGTATTCTGGCAATGGTGGCGGGAGTCTTGGCACCTATATTTAAACCAATCGGACTGGGAGACTGGAGAATCTGTACAGCTCTTATCAGCGGATTTATGGCAAAAGAGAGCGTGGTATCTACTCTGGAAGTACTTTTCGGTGGAAATATTGCCTCTGTACTGACTCCGTTGGCAGCAGCATCCCTGCTGGTATTCAGTTTGCTCTATACACCATGTGTGGCGGCTATCGCTTCGATCAAACGTGAAATGGGCAGCAAATGGGCTGTTGGTGTTGTGGTATGGCAGTGTGTGATTGCCTGGGTGGCTGCACTGATCGTACATCTGATAGGGATGATCTGATTTTATTAATTCGCTTTTATAGAAAAACCGATGGATTTGACTGTTTTCAGTCATCACCATCGGTTTTTTTCAGTTCCTCAACTGAGAGGCTTTTATCTGATTAGTACTGTCCGCCCTGGGAACCACTGGACATCTGTCTTTCCTGGGCTTCGATCATCTTTTTCATAATAATATCAGAACAACTTTCCCTGAATTTCCAGTTTGATGGGAGATGATCTGATTTTCTAGAAGAAAATTATATTACCATTTTTGATATGACAATCTCTTTATGGGTTTCATTATAGTACAGAAACCCTGAAAAAACTATAGAAATCTTATAAAATTGCTATAGTTTTTTTAAAAGAGACAGAAAAGAGACAAGTGGTCTCTTTTGTCTCTTTTTGATTCGGTAGCAATTCCGCAAAATAATGCAATCTGTAATGAATTTTGGCTACGTTACTGAGAACGGAGTGAACAGTAACAATTTTGGCTTGTATGTGCCCACAACTTGTTATCTGATCTGTTAGATGATAAAATTAAAATATAACAGGGAAGTGATATACGAAGGAGGTAGGAATGACAGAGTTTAATTTTGATACTGTTTTTGATGAAACCATGCAGACGCACAATCTGGACACTGTAGTGATTCTGGGACACTTAAATCCGGATGGCGATGCTGCCGGATCGGTGATGAGCCTTGCGCACTATATCCATGTCAATTATCCACAATACAGGGTGTTTCCATACCTTGCAAAAACGCTGGAGCGCGGTCCGAAAAAGATGGTCGTGGAAGATAAGACATTTGTTCCTTTTGAGATGCCGGACATATCCGGAAAACAATATTGTGCCATAGTCTGTGATAATGCAACTCTGGAGCGTATGATCGGATTGGAATATTACCAAAATGCCGCTGCCAGCATTGTTGTTGATCATCATGCTTCCAATGAAGGATACGGAGATGTGAACTGGACAAAGGTTTCTGAGGCGTGTGCGGAAAATGTATACCATATGCTTTCTCCCGAACTGCTTCTAAATGCAGCCCAAAAGGAAGCGTATCCCAATGCCGCAGATCATATTTACCTTGGCATCCTGCATGATACCGGAGGACTGGCAAGGGCAAACCAGGGGATTTTTCGGGCTGTAGCTGATCTGATGTCTATGGGAGTTGACCATGGCAGGATTATGAAAACCTTACACAGTGACACCTTGGACATTCTGTACAAAAGAGCCGATATTCTTCATGGGGCAGTACGTGCGATGGATGGCCGGGTTGCTTATGTCATTATGGGACAGAAGGAAATTGTCGAAAAAGATATCACATACGAAGACATCCACTGTATCAGCACGATCCTGCGCGATTGCGACGATATTGAACTTGGTTTTACCATGTATGAGGAAGAAGAAAACGGGTGGAGATGTTCTTTCCGTTCAGACGGGAAATGGATCAATGTTAATGAACTGTTGAAACCTTTTGGCGGTGGAGGACATATCTCCGCAGCAGGATTAAAATATCGGACCGATAATGTAGAAGAATTAAAGAAACAGATTCTGGACAGAGTAGCAGAGATGAAAAATAAACAGTAATCTATAAATGAGCAAATAAAAAAACTGCAGAAAATTATAAAATTGAAGAGAAATCTAAATACTTGTTGAAATTGTTATTGAGGGAAGGAAGAGGAGAGTCTGTATGGGAAAGATAATCGAAGGTCTCTGGGATTGCCCGTTTTGTGGGAATAAAAGGATTAGAGCCGGTCAAAAAACCTGTCCCGATTGTGGGCATCCGCAGGACGAAAATACAAAATTCTATATGCCGGATGAAATTAAATATGTTTCTGAGGAGGAAGCAGAAAAGATCAGCCGTAATCCGGACTGGCAGTGCAGCTTTTGTGGCAGTCTTAACAGCGACGATCTGAATGTCTGCAAAAACTGTGGTGCCACAAAAGAAGATTCGGAGAGAAACTACTTCGAGATGAGGCAGCAGGAAGAGGAAAAGAAACGAAAGAAAGAAGAGAAAAAAGAATCCTGCCAGAAAAATATCCCCCAAAATACACCAAAGAAAAAGCCACTGCTGAGGCGG
>ENA-OYZI01000370-OYZI01000370.1-human-gut-metagenome-genome-assembly--contig:-NODE-370-length-13388-cov-8.592740_pt1 | contig 13388 bp, 18 predicted proteins | sample MGYA00243288_ERZ653471 | MGnify/ENA primary metagenome ERZ653471 (study PRJEB26926, sample SAMN06164901) | human gut metagenome | biome: ENVO:00009003; feature: ENVO:2100002; material: ENVO:00002003... | reverse complement strand
AAGCAGAAGACGGCATACGATATATATAACTTGGGAGATATAAAAGTTCCTCTTAGACCAGGAATAAATCAAGAAGATCCTCAATCAAACCCCAAACATGAACGTGACATATTAGCAGAACGCATTTCTCTTATCAAAGAACTTAACAAGGAATACGAGAAGCTGAATAAGGTAATGGGCAGCGATAAGGCAGCTAAGACAGTCATGGAACGCTACGCATCCCAATTGAAAGATGTTCAGATGCCTAAAAATATCATAGGGGAAGCATTCTTGCCTAATAAGGAAAATACGGCAAAGGCTTTGCAGGAACTTGCAAAGATTATTACTGACTTTAGGAAGAAGATAGGAGCACAAAAAGATGCTAATGTCTTGTTTGACGAAAAGGATGCAGATGATTTTAAAAAGCAGCTAGACAAAACTAAAGATAACATTGAATCCATGTTCAACGGATTGGACTTGCACAAGAAACTGAAAGATGCAGGACTTTCCGAAGCGGAGGTTCAACAGTTGTTCCCCGGACTTGCCAAGACGTTGGACGATGTGCAGAAAGGGATTGAAGCAGAATATCAGAAGAAATTTCCGAAAGGCGAATACCTTATTGCTGATACCGATGCCAACAAGCAATATTTAGCAGACTTAAACAAGCTGAACCAGCAGCGTATAAAGGACAGTCAAGACCTTGTTATCGAACTGACTAAGAATTACAAATCACAACTCACGGATCGGTTGCAACTTGACAGATGGTATTATGAGGAAAGAGCTAAAATACAAAGAGCTAAGCTGACCGATGAACAAAAAACGCTGTATGAATCCAACCTTACAAGTCAGTATAACAAGAAGTCTGACGAGAATACATGGAAACAATTCCAAAATTCGGATATGTATATCTCAATGTTCGAAAACATTGAAGGTGCATCCACACGTATGCTCACAGCAATGCGTGACAAACTTATGAGTTTGCGTGAGAATCTGAAAGATCTTCCGGCTGACCAACTGAAAGCAATCATCAACCAGCAGGAGAAAATTGATGAAATGATTGCTAAAAAAAATCCCTTCATTGGTCTTACTTCTGGAGTGAAAGAGTATATTCAGTTCCTAAAAGAGAGAAAGGAACTTGAAGAGGAAAATATAAGAGCCAACAATGCGGTTGACTATTATACAAGCCAAAGCAACGAACAATCGAAAATTGTCGAACAGAAACGGCAGGAATACAATACGGCAGTAGCAACGTATGGCATTCTTTCTAAAGAAGCCAAACAATTGTTAATCCAGTTTGAAACAGAAAAATCCAAACTTGATATAATATTAAAGCAACTTACCGCTGAAAAGAAAATATCAAAAGAAACCGCCGAACAAATAAGGAATGGGCAAAATCTAGGCGACACTCTGAAAAATAAAATCGGAGAATCAGGAGGGATCTTTTCAGAATTTTCATCCGCATTGCCACAAATTGCCAGTGACCTTGAAAATGTTTTCGGTACAATGTCTGATGGTACAAAAGACACTATTAACCGCACGGCAGAAGCGGCAGGAGGCATAGCACAAATAGCAACAGGGATAGCACAAGGTCCGGTTGGATATCTTCAAGCAGCAATGGGCTTGGCAAAAACAGTAAGTGCCTTGTTCGGATCGGATGATGCAAGACTGCAAAGGCAAATAGAAGAACATGAAAGAAAGATAAAGAAGCTGGAACGTGAATACGACAAGCTAAAAGAGAGTATAGACAATGTATGGGATATAACAAAGCTACAAGAATATGGAAATGAACTTGATGAGAACATAAACAAACAGATAGTATCTCTCAATGCCATGATAGCCGCCGAAAGAGACAAGAAAGATACTGACTGGGATAAAATAAACGAATGGCAGGAACAGATTGAAGATCTCAGGGATACTTTGGCTGACAGTGCTAATGACATGATAGCGGAGCTTGGCGGTGTAGGTTCCGATGAAAATTTCAAAACATTGGCTGAGAATTTTGCATCGGCATGGTTGGAAGCGTTTCAAGAAACAGGGGATGGCTTGTCTGGACTTCAAGAAAGTTTTGATGATTTTATGGAAAACTATGTAAAACAACAGATACTTCTAAGATTATCTGACAAGTTCTTAAAACCTATGTTTGAAGAATTTGACAGTCTAATTGCAACAAGAACAGATATGGAGCAAGAGGATCAAGAAAGGTATTTTGAACTTCAAGCCCAAATAACCAAGCTAAGAAACACAGCCAATAATTCGGTTGTGAAAAGTGTCGCAAAAAAGGCAAATGCCGCTGCTGATGAGATAGAAAATAGTGAGGAATATAAAAGACTTCAAAAGGCATATACGGATTTTTTAAAGCCGAATGATATTAATACCGAAGCCATCAAAGACTGGTCTGACAAGATGAAGGAAGTGTTTGGTGAATATAACGAGGCGGCAGAAGAAATTTTTAACCAAATAGGATGGGAACCCGGAGGTAAAGCAAATCTGTCCGCTCTCACCCAAAGCATACAAGGTATAACAGAGACTACTGCCGAGGCACTTGAGGCATTACTAAACTCTATCAGATTCTTTGTAAACCAGCAAACTACTGATATAACAGCTATCAGAAATCTGTTAGAAGCTCGATATAGTTTAGAATCACAAGCTGAAACAAACCCCATGCTAATTGAATTGAAAGCGCAGACGGGATATTTGGAGATTATTTCAGATAGAATAGACCGTGTATTCGCACCAAATTCAAATTCAAGGGGAGCAGGACTAAGAGTATTCATAAGTGACTAATTAATTTAATACATTTAAATAATCATTCTGATGGTAAGAGATAGTATAACGACCCAAGCCATACCGGGTGGCTTCTCCGTAATAGTAAGCGGTTTTATAGCAGAATCATTGGAGCACATGATACCTTGGATTATTGTATCATTTGCAGTAGTGATATGTGATTTGGCTTTTGGAATAAGGAAAAGCCTTTTAATGGGCGAAAAGGTTCGTTTCTCTAGTGCAATACGCCGCACAATGGGTAAACTTGTAACCTACTTCGCCTTTGTTTGTATGGTTGTCATGATAAACATTGCATCCGGCAGCAAATGGGATATAGACATATACTCCTGTTTGTTAGTTTGCTTCATTGAATTTTGCTCTATCATATCAAATATATTGAAGCCCAAAGGATACAGCTTTAATATGCTTAAGGCGTTAGGTCTGTTTGGTAAGAAGGTGCTTGATGTAGAAAAAGAGGATATAAATGAAATAATAACAGAAAATAAAAAGGAGGAAAAGAAAAATGGCTGACGTAAGAAAACTTGCACCGTTTATCCTGAAGTGGGAAGGCGGTTTTGTAAATGACCCGGACGATTTAGGAGGGGCTACCAATATGGGTGTGACCATTGGAGCTTATGAAACGTATTGCCGAAAGAAAGGCTATCCCAAGCCTACGGTTGAAAGATTGAAAAACATCACGAAAGAGGAATGGACGGAGATTTTGAAAGCCATGTATTGGGACAGGTGGAAAGCTGACGAAATTAAATCCCAATCCATAGCTGATATCCTTGTCGATTGGGTCTGGGCAAGCGGAGTGCACGGTATCAAAATACCGCAGGATTTGGTTGGTGTGATTCCTGATGGCATTGTCGGGCCTAAGACACTCGCTGCAGTAAATTCCCATAATCCACGTGAATTGTTTGATCAGATCAAGATTGCACGGTTTGATTTCATTGAGGATATATGCCGGAAACGCCCAGCAAATAACAAGTTCAAACGTGGTTGGATGAACCGTATCAACGATATAAAATTTGAGGGATGAGACAAAGGATCTATATATGGATTGCAGTAGCGATAGCATTGCTATTGGTACTTATTTAAATACAATAATATGAAATGGCTTCCTTATATATTAATAATTGTACTCGCTTTCGGTTTAGGATGGTTTGTAAAGCCATCCCCCGAAGCAGTTATAGAGGCAAGAGTAGATACGGTATTCAGCACAAGTATTATTGTAAAGAGAGATACTGTAAAATATTATCTTCCTTCCCCAATACTATGTTGGCATGATGGTGATACAATCCATGTAGGAGACACAATTCTTCCTGTTGAGCAGAAGATATACAGAGATAGTGATTACATCGCTTATGTGAGTGGTTACAGATCTAACCTAGATAGTATCTATGTTTGTTCCAAAACACTGACAGTAACGAATGACATCTATCACACGGTTAAGATAAAACCTAAAAGATGGGGACTGGGGATAACTGCCGGTTATGGATTTGGTAAGGATGGTTTTTCTCCTGCGGTTGTCGCAGGAATAAGTTATAGAATATGGTAATCAACAGAAAGGAGGTGCAAGATGAAATAGTAACCAGAATGCCACAGGTAGAAGCGTGGCGCATAATAGAAAAAACTCATTTAACAAAAGTAATTCTTTCAGGGGCTTAGAATCAAAAAAAAGCCCCCAACGCTCATATTAATATTGCCACATAAAAACATGATAAAAGCATAAGACACTGCACGTTGGAGGCTAAATATCTTCAACAAAATGTCTTATGCTTTGTTCATCGATATATCTTGTTTTATGTGGCATGGCAAAGATAAGAATAAAAAATTAGAAAAAACATGTGCAAGTCAGAAATCTTTGCCAAAATAATTAATATTGTTTCAAAAGAAACAGAAGTGTCTGTAGACCAAATATTATCGTCTGATAAGAATATGGAGACAGTGGATGCCCGGTATCTTCTTGTATTTTTTCTTTTCGAAAGCGGTATGTACCCTTCACAGATAGCCGCTCATATCCATAAGACTAAACGTGCTGTCAACTACATGATATCCAATTTCCATGAGAGAATGGAGAGTGGGAAAATGATGAGAATATATTGGGACGATATAAAGAATTTGTTGGGAAACAACTGATTTTCCATGAGTTATGATCTATATACTTTTGTGCACGGTCGATTTTGACCGGATACAAAATACAAATACTTATGGAACGAACTTATGTTTTTAACCAAGACGGTGGAACCGGCGCAAACAATGGTCTGCTTGCGTCCATTCTTCCGTCCTTGCAGAACCGTGGAATTGACACTGGCTATCTGATGGGGCTGATGGGAGGAAACGGAAACGGAGGTTTCTTCGGAAACAATGGCGGTTTTCAGGACATCATCGCATTGATTGTGATTGCAGCCATCTTCGGTAACGGGAACTTCGGATTTGGTGGCAACAACAACCAAGGAGCGAACGAAGGAAGAGAAATGATCATGCAGACACTTAACCGAAACGGTGTCGACATTGCAGCATTAGCACAAGCTGTGAACACATCATCAGACCAAATCCTTGCCGGTATTAACTCTGTATCACAGGCTATCTGCGGTCTCGGCAACCAAATGGGCCAGAACACCAACAGTATCCTCACTGCGATCATGCAAGGTAACAACGCTCTGACATCTCAGATCTGTAGCTGTTGCTGCGACATGAAACAGCTTGTAACCACACAGGGATACGAGAACCAGCTTGCAATGTGCAACCAGACTAACACATTAGTCAACACTGCTAACCAGAACACATTGTCATTGCGTGATGGTGCGACAGCCAACACGAATGCCATCCTTGCCAAACTTGACGCTATTCAGAATCAGGCATTGCAGGACAAGATCGCATCTCTTACTGCGGAAAAGGCTACTTTGACAGCCGAAATCTCTCAGCGTAACCAGAACGCCACTATCCTGAGTGCGGTAGGACAACAGATCGCTCCTTTAGCAGCCGGATTGCAGGCATTGCAAGGAGATGTGGATAAAATCCGCTGTTCAATGCCGCCTACAGTAGCAGTGCCGTATCCGCAGTTGCAAGTATTTAACCCTGAAGTAGCTCGTGCTGCCGCCTATGGTGCGTATATGGGAGATTCAGCATATGCACGCAGTGGGTGTGGATGCAACAATTATTGGGGATAATTAGCCATTAGGTAAAGAGTTCTTTGACTTATTGATAAGGGTTTCGTAGTCGGAAAGATACATCCATTGAAAATTTTTGTGATGTTTGTTTTTCCCTTTGCAGCAATTTATTAAACTGCTTATATTAAATCCATCATTAACAGCATCTTTTATAGACTGGTAAATATGGATTACAGTGTCATCTTTTATTTGAACTATTGGTTTAAATCTCTTTTGGCTTGTAATAGGGTTTAGATTGTTTTGGGAAAAAGAGCACCATTTTAAATTTTCAAGACGATTGTCATATCTGTTTGTGTTTATATGGTCTATACATGGAAAGTTATTGGGATTAGGTATAAAGGCAAGTGCGACAAGTTTATGGACATGAAATCTCTTTTTTACTCCATCTTTAACAAGAGTAATTGCATAATAATCTTTTCCTTTGTGTCCTGTAATATTGGGAGATAATATTTTTCTTGTGTAAGATGAAACAATTCTTCCTAAAGAGGATATTTTATATAATCCTTCATATTCAGGAATGTCTTTCCATACTTCACCATCTAAAGACAATGTATCATACCTTTTTCTTCTATCTTTAACCATAACCCATTCAAGGTTTGAAACATGGTAGTTTTTATTATTACCATCTATCATTCTTACGGTTTTACAAGCTTTGGGATTTGGTATGAATGTAGAAGCCACAAGTTTAGGTATATGGTATTTCCTATCAATCCCGTCTTTTGACAAAAGTACAGATTGTGTGGATTTCCCGTTGTTGTGTGGTAACATTAATCTTGGCTCTTTATATACATTCTTAAAACGATTGTTTACATATTTAGCCATAGATGCCACACGACCAAATGAAGAAACTTTATAAAGCCCTTCATATCCGACTACATCACTCCATTCCTCACCTTCAAGAGATACACTCTTGATAAACTCTTCGTTTGTCATTGATTTTACCGAATTAAATGATACCGAAAATTGAAAAGTGGGAAGGGCTTCGGTGTACCCTTATCAGTTGGTCATGACTCCAACCTATCCCGATTGTAAATATAGTAATAAACGATTAAATTACAAAAGATTATGGCATTATTTCCTTTTAATAATTGGGGATTCCCGTTTCCCTCCCTTGGCAGAGTGAATTACAACACTCTTCCTACGGTGGCTGTAACAGTCGGTACTGAGAATGTGACTTTGGAGCTTCCTAACCATGCGTTCCGCAACAGGGATTATGTCGGAGGGTTCTATGTCAATCTTCGTCAGGCGATCCCTGCCGGTACGACTGCAACCCTTCCGATACTGATAGGGACCAACGGGGATACAAGACCGTTAATGGCTTATAACAATGAGCCTGTGACTGTTGCAAACTTGGCTGGAACCGGTATCTATGAGATTCACTACAACAAGTATACCAATGAATTGTATCTTGTTAATGGAGGATACAGACCGACAACGGCGCCAGCTTCTACAGCAGAGACCGCTTCTTTACGGAGCAAGTAATAATTAACATGGAGTTTTGTGGTGGTTTCCCAAATGGAAATAGCCACACTCCTTTAAAATTAAACCAATATGTTTCAATCACTTCGTACCAATAACCAGTTATATATACTTCATAAGGATGCTAACCCGTTTATCGAATACGGCCCGGTAGTCAGCGTTTCCGCTCCCAAGCCGAAATATCCTATGGCATCCCCTATGGGACAGTTGCCCCAAATGGAAATGGTTGTGGATGTTGTTGTATGTGTCAACGGGCAGAACACGACTTTCCAAAATCTTCCTGCCGGCATGGATATAGCCGACTTCGGACAGAACGGCAATATCGTAGTGTCATGCTCACGTGATGCGATGAATAACGAGGTCGCTTCTATGAAACAGAAAAGCATAGACATCATCAACAGCATGGATTTTCACAATTCCGTCATTGCAGGGTGTGACAAGATGCTTACGCTCTTGAACCCTGAATTTGCCGAGAAACAACGTCAGGAGCAGGAAATATCCTCTCTGAAAGGGCAAATGTCGGAAATGAGCAAGAACATGTCTGACCTTATGGAATTGAACAAACGGCTTATGGAACAGCTCGGAGTGGTTGAAACATCCAAAACAAAGAAATGATTATGGGAATGTGGGAAATATTAGAAGAAGGGCGTGACGATTACGGACGCGGCTTCGGTATGAGAGGTGACGAGGTGGAAGAAGCCTACAAGGAAGGCTGCCGCCACGGTTACGAAAAGGCCATGAGAGAGATTCATGGAGACATGGGCTTCCGTGATGGCGGAAGAAATTATTCAGGATCAGGTATGGGAGAACGCAGATATCCCGGCTATTTCCCTGAATATCCCCGCATGGATGACATGGGAGAACGCAGACGCAGACGCGCCAACGGTGAGTTTTATTAATGGTGGAGGGGTGGAATGCCCCTCTTTTTAAACAAAGGTTATGGAACAGAGATTGGATACATACAGCAGATTCCCATCTGGCATGAGGGAATATCTGGAAGCATACGGCTTTCATTTCAGCAAGAAACTTTATGAATGGGCCGTCTCAAAAATGAAAGTGAAAGACGAAACCACGGGTAAAGAAAAAAAGTTGGAGCCGTGGAGCAAAGACGAAGTGGACGATATGCTGAAAGCGAACGGAATTACCATCGAGCACGACAAGGGTTATGACGTTGCTTATGTCGCAAACATGCTGAAAGCGGATTTCTATAAAAAATCATTGGTTGACGAGGCACATTTGTGCAAGCATATAAAGTGCTACCTTGATGATATTGATGGCGATCCTTGCAGGGCGTTTGACGAGTTCTTTGCCACCTGTATAGGTAAAGGGATTCCTGTAATCTGGTCGGATGTGATATGATTGTTCAGGAGTTCTACATACCAAAATATGGGGACTGGCACGTCAAAGTGTATTATGCGGTACACACCTATTGGGCGGACCGGATCATTATGGACCTGTATCGTATAGGATGCAGGGGGGATTCCCTCAAGCGTGCGTATCGCAATCTGACCGAAGGCAGAATGAATACCGGTCTAACCTATTCGGACTACAGGAGAAGAGAAACAGTAATGGTTATCTCACTAACCTCCACTCCCGAAGAGTTTCAAAATTCGTGGGACCACGAAAAAGGTCATTTGTGCCGGCATATCTCCAAGGCTTTCGGGATTGATCCTTATGGAGAGGAAGCGCAGTATCTTAGCGGATATGTGGGGCAGAAGATGTTCCCGGTAGCGAAGAAATTTTTATGTGAACATTGCAGAAAGGGACTGGAAAAATAATAATCGAACAGAAGCGTTCTTTGACTTGTTGGAATTACCGTTTTTACAAGTTTTTATCTATACAATTCTCTCTAATATTGCAAGAATTGGAAAGAATTATATATTCACAATGCCTTTAAACATGTGCTATTATTTTTATACTTACTAACTAATTCTTATTTTTGTAGCATGAAAGAAGATGTAATATTGACACAAGAAGAAGCAGATAGACTTATATCTGTTCCTAAATCTATAATTGATAATAGAGAACGTATAAGTGTATTTGAGCTTGACTTGTCCAAGTCCAACGATTTTAGATTAACTCTTTGTTCATCTGACTCAATAGATCGGAATCCTGATTTTTTGCTAAGAATCTGCGTAAGTGAAAAGATGAGAACAAAAATTTCGTTGCATACACAGGAGAGGAAATTTCAATATTGTCTGTTTAGGATAGACTTTAACGGTCCAAACCATACGAACCCTTCGACTGTAAACGAATACGTACCAAGTATGTTTAAGCCATTTACAGGAAAGGTTATAGGAAGAAACCACGTTCATTATCATGTTCAAGGCTACACTTCTGCGGCATGGGCTATTCCGGTAGATGATGATTTTTTCCCAGTCAAGAGATTTGATTTTAATGAATATCACAACGAATTAAAAAATATTATATCTGCCGTTTCTGACTTTATACATCTCGAAACAAAGATAATAATAACAGGTAATCTTATATATGATGGAATGGATTGATAATAAAATAGCTGAATACTATTCTTGGCTAAAAGATAATACAGCCATAAAAGAAGATAAGGGAACTGGATGGTTTTCGGTGTCCACTCCTTTCGTAGGCTTGTTTAATGACAATATAGAAATATTCATAAAGAAAGTATCCGAATCCGAGATTATTTTATCGGATGACGGTGAGACTATCGGAAATTTAAAGATGTCAGGTGTAGATATTTCTCGCTCTTCAAAAAGGAGATCTTATCTGCAAAAGGTATTGTCCAATCATGGAGTATTGGTAAATGGAGATGAATTGTATATCAAATCAAATGGGGCTGATTTTGCCAAAAGAAAGCATTCACTTATATCCGCTATTATGAATATCAGTGATATGTCATTATTGTCAAAAGATAATATATCTTCGCTATTTTCAGAAGATGTAATGGCATTTGCAGATTCTTGTAATGTAATTTATACTCCATCTTTTATAGTTCGCGGAAAATCAGGGCTTGATTTCAATTTTGATTTTCAGATAGCAGGAAGAGAAAGCGAGCTTGTTGTAAAGTCATTTAACACATTAAGACAGGATAATGTAAGTAGCTATCTGTTTTGCTTAGGCGATACAAAAGAAGAGAGAGAGAAGCAGACAGGAAAGAGCTTCCGCAGTTTGGCTATTATCAACGATTCTGTTCAACCTTCAAATAAGTTAATTGAAGCGTTGAATAAATATGGAACAAATGTATTGCTATGGAAAGACAAGAATAAGGAAATATTCAATGTAGCATAATAAAATAGACTTATAAATTTCAAAGCGGTAATTCCCAACGGGTTTTACCGCTTTTTTTATGTTAACAGAATATGGAAGAAGATAAGTTGAACATATTGCTTGAGCAGGCTGATGATGTGCCTCACTGGTATTTCTGCCGTTTACTTGCTGTGATGCGATGGAACGTATAGAGAGGTTCATTTATAGACTGATACCCTTTGTCGTGCTGGCAAGGGTGATATCGTTGTGCCTGTAATTCCCGTTTTTTCTACCCCCAAAAAGATTAAAGAAAGACTAAGGATATTTCCCCTAGTTTTATAAGAGTTCGCATTTGAAAGCTCCTAAATCTTTAGTTTAGCGGTAATTCACTCTATAACCAAATAATAAACCTCTCTATCAGCGTCTGAACAAGTGAATGTCGGCTCATCGAAGAAGTTCATGTTTAAATGTGCTTTAATAAATTTGTCCTTCCCGTCAGAATCCAACAGCATCAATGTTTTGTCTACTGTTTCAAGTTGTTTCTCTGACATATACGACTTCCAATAGTCAGCACGTGATTCATATCCTTCACAAGGTTGGCTTGAATAATATTCAAGTTCTGATACTATATCACCGACCTTCATTTCTTGCACTTCGTTTTCGTTTCCTGAATATCCGAAATAGAACCAATATATTTTCTTCCCTTTCAGTTTCTTGGCTTCTTCAACTGTTAGAACCTTTGCTTCTCCGTTCTCTATTCTATGTATAAATTCGTTCGTTTTCATAACCTTACTTTTTTATTACTGTGTAAAACGGTGCTTCCATCCCTACTTGGCAATACGCCGTTCCTTTTTCGTCTACCCAAACAGCCTGTCCGTAGCTACTGTCAGGGTGATTGGTTGTGGCGGTTACTTCTACTTCTTCACCGTTCACATTGTTTTTCAATATCGCTTCCATCAATTGTTCCGCATCATTTACAAATTCTTCAATTTGATTCATAATAAATTGCCCGTCATGCCGATAGCTAAGCGTTAATTGTTTGCAAAATTATCATTTATAAATCAGTAATTCGTTTTATAAAGTATGTTTTAAAGCATACTTTTAGCGTATTCCGCACGTCTGTTTATCTTAGTGCGCAATGCGGTAAGGCGATTCCGTGTAAACTCTTTATTGGTAGCCGTCCTTAATCCCATTGCATTTAGCTTGTCCGCTACTTTGTCAACATCCTGCGGTGTTTGGCAGTCTTGCAGCATTACGGCAATCGTCCGGTTTAGCTTGTCGTCCATCGCTTCTTTTCTTCTCTTTTCCCCGTTCACCTTACCTCCTTTTGCCTGTCCGGATGTAGTACCACCCAAAGAGGTGCACCAGTTGCCCGATTTTGAGTAAAAGCCGCCTTCTTGCTCTATCTTTTTCTTTCTTGCTTCCAATGCAGCTTTAGTACGGTTCTTTATATTAAGCCGTTCTATCTTAGCAAAAGTTGCCATCATGGATAATTGCAGCTCTATAAGTGGATTCATGTCGGAGCAATCAATATCAAGATTCACGTTTGAGATGATTAACCGCAACCCCTTTGGGGCGAAAAATTCGGCTATCATATCACTAAGTTCTATAATGCCACCTCTTGTAAGGCGTGAAACTTCCGACACTATAATAGTATCTCCTTTATTCGTCTTTGATAACAATTCGGATAGGTTTCTTTTTTTGTACGAAACGCTTCCGCTTATTCCTTCATCGGAAATAATCTCATCAATTTGCAGCCCTTTTGATTCGGCATACTTTGCTATTATATTTCTCTGGCTTTGTGCGTCTTGCTCGTCAGTCGAGAAGCGGTGATAGGCATATATCTTTCCCATAATTCAATATCCGTTTTTAAGTTAATACAATTAGTTTAATTTATCTTAGAAACCGTTGTGCCCCGTCATTTCCTTCAATGTTCCGCACACTATCCAAATCAAAATACATATAAAAAACATAGCTCGTTCCTCCTTATTTTAAATTATTACTTATTCATTGCCTGCCACCTATCCTGCAGCCGTATTGCTGCAGGAACATCATAACATGAACGTTGGTCGTAACCTCAACGTGTTCTTATGCTAATTGTGGCAATTATCCCGATTCATTTTTGTTTTTCTTCAATGTACGCGAATAGCACATGTTTACGCTTGTCTGTCATTTGCCGGGCAATAGGATACTGTTCGCTTTCCGATACTCCGTACACGCCTATTTCTCCAGTAGTGCACATTGCTCCTATAGCCGCACCATCGGCAAACCGTTCGGCAGCATCTTTGTTTTCAAAACATCCGCGCCACTCGCTTATTACGCGGTTGTTGTTCACGAAATAAAATGTATAGTTCATATCATTGTCATTTAATTTGTTCTAACTCTCTTTTGTTAATCATCTGCATAAAGTGCATATCTGCGTTGTGTAGCTGTTTCAAGTAGTCTAATATCTTATTCTTGCTCCTAACCTTTTTCAACTGGGAAATATCGCCCATTCCATTGCTGTCCGTTCGAACTTCTCCGTTTTGGAAAATCATAAGGATGCAGCCTGTATCACCTTTCCAATCGGTTACGATTTCGCCTACTTGGAATTTGCCTAACTCATTTACCTCACCTCCGTTTGCATTGTCCCGGAAATAGTGATTTCTAATGTCTATTACCATATCTTTATAATTTTAGTTTGTTAGTTTCCGGCGGCGGTGTCGCTCCGCTTGTTGTCCCCCACGCCGGGATAGTTGGTTATTTAAACACATGGTCAATAAATAC
>ENA-OYZI01000365-OYZI01000365.1-human-gut-metagenome-genome-assembly--contig:-NODE-365-length-13450-cov-4.465398_pt1 | contig 13450 bp, 13 predicted proteins | sample MGYA00243288_ERZ653471 | MGnify/ENA primary metagenome ERZ653471 (study PRJEB26926, sample SAMN06164901) | human gut metagenome | biome: ENVO:00009003; feature: ENVO:2100002; material: ENVO:00002003... | reverse complement strand
TCCTTGACCTGCGCCACGCCATTCTGGATAGCGTGGGGTATGACAAAGGGCAGATGAGCTCGTTTTTCGTGTGTGAGGACGGCTGGGAAAAAGGCCGCGAGATCACACTCGAGGATATGGGCAGCGACTCGTCGGAGGATGTTTATCTGATGGACGAGAGTGTGCTCAGCGATTTTGTTGAGGATGAGGGTCAACGACTGATATTTGTGTTTGACTATCTCACCGACCGCTCGTTTTTCATGGAGCTCAAGCGCACCACCCCCGGCAAGCATCTTGATGCGGCAGTGTGCACCGCCTCGGTGGGTGACGCACCCGAGGAGGGGGTGAACCTTGACGATTTCGATGCCAAGATTGACGCCAAGGCTGCCGCAGCCGCCTCTACCAGCGACATCGACGAGGATTTCTACGGCTCCGAGGAGTTCAACGAGGACGAATTTGATGCCGCCGGATACGATGAGTTCAATTTTGATTGATGGGGCGTCTGTTAGCCATTGACTATGGCCGCAAACGGTGCGGCATAGCTGTGACCGACACTCTCCGGATAGTGGCCACCGGACTCGCTACAGTGCCCACAGCCGGGCTTGTGGAGTTTGTGAAGCGTTATGCCGCTTCGGAGCCAGTGGATGTCATAATCGTGGGGTTGCCGCGCACAGTGCAGGGTCAGGAGAGCGAATCGATGCGCTACATCAGGCCCGGCATTCAGAAACTCTCGCAGGCGCTTCCCGGAGTGAAGGTGGAGTTTTTCGATGAGCGGTTCACCTCCGTGCTCGCCCACCGGTCGATGCTCGACTCGGGAATGAAAAAGATGCAGCGGCGCGACAAGGCGGTGGTGGACGAGATTGCGGCCACCATCATATTAAACGATTACTTGCAGTCAAAACAATATCAAGACCAATGAAACTACCTATATATCTTTACGGCCATCCGGTGCTCCGCAAAGTGAGCGAGGAGGTGACCCCCGACTATCCGGAGCTCAAAAAGCTCATTGACGATATGTATGAAACCATGTATTTCTCCGAAGGTGTAGGGCTCGCCGCTCCGCAAATCGGCCGCAACCACCGTATTGTGGTGATCGATGCCGATCCGGTGGGAGAATCGTTCCCGGAGTGTGCCGGGCGCAAGATGACACTCATCAACCCCGTGGTGGAGGTGCTCGAAGGCGACACCTGCTCCCGCGCCGAGGGGTGTCTGAGTCTGCCCGGACTGAGCGAGGATGTGAAGCGTGTGGAGCATATCCGCCTCAGCTGGACAGATGAGAATTTCCAACCCCACACCGAGGAGATATCCGGGTTTCTCGCACGCATAGTGCAGCATGAGTGTGACCACCTTGAGGGAAAGGTGTATATCGACCATATCTCTCCCATCCGCAAGCAGCTCATCCGCAGCAAGCTCAACAATATAGTGTCCGGCAAAACCCGCTGCGACTATCCCGCGAAATACGCTCCCAAAAAATAATTATTACCAAACCACAATCCTGACCAATTATGGCCGACGATAAGAAAGTGATATTCTCCATGGTGGGTGTGAGCAAAATCTATCCGCTGCAGAAACAAGTGCTTAAAAACATATACCTGTCGTTTTTCTACGGTGCCAAAATCGGCATCATAGGTTTGAACGGCTCCGGTAAATCCTCGCTGCTGAAAATTATTGCCGGCATAGACAAGGATATTCAGGGCGAGGTGGTGTTCTCACCGGGCTATTCGGTGGGGTACCTTGAGCAGGAGCCCAAGCTCGATGCCGACAAAACAGTGATAGAGATAGTGCGCGAGGGTGTGCAGCCGATCATGGACCTGCTGGCGGAGTTTGACAAAGTCAACGAGGCTTTCGGCGACCCGGATGTGCTGGAGGATCCCGACAAGATGGATGCCCTGATTGCACGCCAGGCCGAGCTTCAGGATGCCCTCGATGCAGCCGATGCGTGGAACATCGACTCCAAGCTCGAGCGCGCCATGGATGCGCTTCAATGTCCGCCCGACGACCAGAAGGTGGGCACCCTGTCCGGCGGTGAGCGTCGCCGTGTGGCTTTATGCCGCCTGCTGCTCCAGCAGCCTGATGTGCTGCTTCTTGACGAGCCTACCAACCACCTTGACGCTGAGTCGATCGACTGGCTTGAGCAGCACCTCCGTCAGTATCCCGGCACCGTCATAGCCATCACCCATGACCGCTATTTCCTTGACCATGTGGCAGGATGGATTCTGGAGCTTGACCGTGGCGAAGGGATTCCATGGCAGGGCAACTACTCTTCATGGCTTGAACAGAAAACCAAGCGCATGGCCATGGAGGAGAAGCAGGCCAGCAAGCGCCGCAAAACTCTTGAGCGCGAGCTCGAATGGGTGCGGATGGCTCCCAAGGCGCGTCAGGCTAAGGGTAAAGCGCGACTCAACTCCTACGACCGTCTGCTCAATGAGGACCAGAAGCAGCGCGAGGAGCGTCTGGAGATTTTCATCCCCAACGGTCCCCGTCTGGGTCAGAAAGTGATTGAGGCCACCGGTCTGAGCAAGGCTTACGGCAAGAAACAGCTGTTCAACAATCTGGATTTCACCCTGCCGCCCAACGGCATTGTGGGCGTGATTGGCCCCAACGGCGCCGGCAAGACCACACTCTTCCGCCTCATAATGGGACAGGAAGCCCCCGATGCAGGCACATTCGATGTGGGCGAAACCGTGAAGATAGCCTACGTTGACCAGACCCACCACGACCTCCTGCCCGAAAAGTCGGTGTATGAGGTGATTTCACAAGGCGTGGAGAGTTTCCGCATGGGTGGCCGCGATGTGAACGCCAGAGCCTATCTGTCGAAATTCAATTTCTCCGGCGCCGACCAGGAAAAGAAAATAGGAGTGCTGTCGGGTGGCGAGCGCAACCGTCTTCACCTCGCCATGGCACTCAAGGAGGAGGGGAATGTGCTGCTTCTCGACGAGCCTACCAACGATATTGATGTCAACACTCTGCGAGCCCTTGAGGAAGGTTTGGACGACTTCGCGGGATGCGCTGTGGTAGTGAGCCACGACCGCTGGTTCCTTGACCGCATCTGCACCCACATCCTGTCGTTTGAGGGCGATGGCAATGTGGTGTTCTACGAAGGCTCCTACAGCGACTACGAAGAGTTCAAGCGTGCTCACAACGGTGGCAAGGAGCTGCCGCGCCGCCGTTACCGCAAGCTGATGGAATGATGATTGCACGGGCTGTTGCCGGAGCTGCGGCCATGCTGCTCTCCGGAGCGGCTTCAGCCGCCGACCGCCCCAACATTCTGCTGTTTCTGGTGGATGACATGGGGTGGCAAGACACCTCCGTGCCGTTTCACTCGGAACGCACGCCGCTCAACGACCGCTTCCATACCCCTAATATGGAGCGGCTCGCGGCAATGGGGATGAAATTTACCAACGCCTACGCATGCAGCATCAGCTCGCCGAGCCGCTGCAGCCTCATGACCGGGATGAACGCGGCCCGCCACAGGGTGACCAACTGGACTTTCCGCTACAATGCCACCACCGATGAGCCCGATTCCACCGTCATTCTACCCGATTGGAACTACAATGGCATCCAGCCGGGTCCCGGCGTGCCCAACTCAGCCGTCGGCACTTCGTTTGTAGAGTTGCTCCGGATGCATGGCTACCGCACCATCCATTGCGGCAAAGCGCATTTCGGCTCGCTCGGCACTCCCGCGGCCGACCCTCTCAACTACGGATTCGACATCAACATCTGCGGTCATGCCGCCGGGGGCCTCGCCTCATATCTCGGTGAACAGCGGTACGGCCACGATGCCAACGGTATCGCCGTGAGCGGTTTTGCGGTTCCAGGCCTTGAGCAGTACTGGGGCAGCGATGTTTTCGCCACCGAAGCTCTCACCCGCGAAGCCATAAAAGCCCTGCAGGCAAATAGCTCCAGCGGTCAACCGTTTTTTCTCTACATGTCGCACTACGCTGTCCATGTGCCGATGCAGCCCGACAGCCGCTTTGTGCAGCGGTATCTTGACGCCGGACTCTCAGCCACCGAAGCAGCATACGCCTCCATGGTGGAAGGGATGGATAAAAGCCTCGGTGACCTGATGGATTATCTCGGAAGCACCAACCAGCTCTCCAACACCATCATAATATTCATGAGCGACAACGGTGGCCTCGCGGCCCTCGGACGCACCCCACCGCTCAATCAGCAGAACGCGCCTCTCCGCAGCGGCAAAGGATCTGTGTATGAAGGTGGTGTGCGCGAGCCTATGATTCTCTATTGGCCCGGTGTCACCCCGCAGGGGAGCGTCAACCATCAGCCCCTCATCATCGAGGATTTCTATCCCACAATTCTTGAGATGGCCCATGTGGATGACTACGATGTACCGCAACCCATTGACGGGCGTAGTTTTGTGCCGCTTGTCACCAACCCGTCCGCCCAAGCCACCGACCGACCGCTCTACTGGAACACGCCCAACACATGGATATCCGGTGACCACCGCGACGCCGGCATAGGCCAGACCGCTGCCATACGCAAAGGCAGCTATAAACTCGTGTACTGGTACAAGGATGGGAAAAAAGAGCTTTACAACCTCGTCGATGACATCGGCGAAACCACCGACCTCTCCCGACAGCTCCCCGAGATAGTGGCGGAACTCAGCCGTGACCTCGGCAGATACCTGCGCCAAACCAACGCACAGCGCCCCGCCCTCGCCGCCACCGGTCTCCCCTGCCCTTGGCCGGATGAGTGATTGCCTCCATTGATGTAATTCTTATAAGTCCCTATGAAACCTGAACTTATAATATTTGATTTTGACGGCACCCTTGCCGACACCACCGCCACCATTCTCTCCACCTACGCCATGGCCATCAAGGAGTTGGGTGCCGACAAACGCACTGATGCCGAATGCCAAGCCACCATCGGATTGCCGCTCAAGGAGGGGTTTCGTCAGCTCTACCCCGACTTCAGCGATGAGCAGCTCAGCAACTGCGTGGACACCTATCGCCGCATATTCAACCACAATAAGCTTAAACTCATCCCGAAACTATATCCCGGAGTCAAGGAAACCCTCCAACAGCTTGAGGCACGAGGCATACAAATGTCTGTCGCCTCCTCGCGCTCCCGCGAATCGCTGATAGAGTTTTGCGAAAAATGCGGCGTCAAGGAGCATTTCGCCCTGATACTCGGTGCCGACGATGTGACACATGCCAAGCCCGACCCCGAGCCGGTGCTCATCACGCTCAACAGGCTCCATAAGGATGCCGCCAGCACATTGGTGGTGGGCGACATGCCTGTGGATATAGCCATGGGCAGCGGTGCCGGATGCCGCACTGTCGGCGTCACCTACGGCAACTCCTCGCGCAGCGACCTGACAGCCGCCGGTGCCACATACGCGATCGATTCATTTCCCGCACTCTTGGAGAATATAGTCGTGAGATAGTATGTTGAAAGCATTTGTAGCGATATTTTTGGGCGGAGGCATAGGCAGCGCACTCAGATATGCCGTTCAACTGCTGCTGCACGAGCGGATTGTGGCCTACAATTTTCCTTGGGCCACCTTTGGGGTCAATATTGTGGGAAGTTTCCTTATCGGACTGTTCTATGCCGTGTCGGCGAAGTTCAACCTTTCGGATGAAGTACGGTTGCTTCTCACCGCGGGGCTCTGTGGCGGCTTCACCACATTCTCCACATTCAGCAACGACAATCTGATTATGCTCCGCAATGGCGAATGGTTCCTGTGCCTGGTCTATGTGATATTGAGCGTGACTCTTGGCATCGCCGCCTGCCTCTTGGGTAGCAGCATTGTCAGATCCTGACTCCATTAAGTAACTACTCCACAGGAGAGGTGCCACCGCACCGACAGGTCAGTAAACCACCAGCGACGAGATAATTTCGTCAGCTTTCTTCGGGCCGTATGTCTGCTCTATTATGGCTTTGGCAAAATCGAATGTTGTGCCTGGCCCTTCGGAGGTCACTATGTTGCCATCCACCACTGACTTCTGCTTCACATACTCCACTCCGGCAGCCTTGAGAGCATCAGCCGTGGCCGGATGACCAGTGGCAGTTTTGCCTTTCAAAATGCCGAGAGGCGCGAGTATCACAGCCGGGGCGGCACATATAGCGGCTATCTTGCCTCCCTTTTCATATTGGGTCATTATTATCTGATTCACAGCAGCACTGCTGTGAAGATTTGAGGCGCCGGGGTCACCACCGGGCAGAATGATCCATTCTGCATCTGCGGGATTGATATCGTTGATAACACTGTCGGCCACAAGTGTTTGACTTGTAGCACCGACCACAGCGGTTGTCGGCTCCACAGATACAGTCACCACATCGAGGCCCGCCCTGCGCAGAGCATCCACAGTGACCACAGCCTCAGTCTCTTCCACGCCGTCGGCATAGAATATATACGATTTTTTTGCACTCATTGTCATTGAATTGAGTATTATTACTGATAGAATTATAAGTCGGAATAAGTGTGTCATATTCCTATAACAATCCAATGTCCAAAAAGATTGATGCGAAGTTCAAATCAATGCCTGTTTCCGCGCGATTTTGCAAGTTTAAGCCGATGCATGAAGCTCCGATGATATGTACGGGATTGTCAATGAGACTGCCACCCGTGGCGAACTCCACAATTTTAGCCGTAGAAGCTGGTGAAAGAGCCTCGCTCCTGCTCCGGGATCCCATCCTTGTCGGCCTGTGCCTTGAATGCCTTGATCATAAAAGCCATGTTGCGGGCAAGGTTGCGCATGGTTTGCAACCCCTCGAGGTCCCGCTCCACATCGGCGGCTGTGAATCCATGCACCTCGTTCCAATAGGTGCTGGATGCGACAGGCATGGAACATATGGTGAAATATTTGTTGATTTCATCAAAAGCCGATGTTGAACCGGCACGGCGCGAGGACACAACTGAAGCACCCACTTTCATGGTTTTGTCAAACTGCCCCGAGGTGCTGTAGAAAAGTCGGTCGAGAAATGAGAGCACCTGTCCGTTGCTGCCGGCATAGTAGGTGGGGGTGCCGACAACGAGGCCATCGGCTGCGGCAAACTTGGGAGCCACCTCATTGACAATATCGTTGAACACGCACCGGCCATGCTCGCGGCAGAAATTGCACGCCACACACCCACGAATATCCTTGGTGCCGATATTGACGCGCTCCACCTCGATGCCACATTCGGCAAATGTTCTCTCCATCTCCTGCAAAGCTCTGTCAACACATCCATTGAGATGCGGGCTACCGTTGATTGTCAGTACCTTCATAAGAATTGTAATATAGGATTTGTATTAAATAACAGTCTGGTCACATAGTAGCAACAGCTTAACAGGAAAAACTGTTCCCGCTTATACTATTGGCCATCAATGTCACCGGGCAGGAAGGTCAGTCAGTGATGGGATATTTGTGGCGGATGGGGTCGTCGTACTGCTCCTGAGCCTGCCGGAGGATTGCACGCATTTCGCGGGTGATGGCCTCGGTGCCGGGCTGCCCGTAGATGTTGTGCATCTCGGTGGGATCGTTCTGCAGGTCGTAAAGCTCCCAGGTGTCTATATCGTCGTAGAAATGGATCAGTTTGTAGCGGTCGTTGCGCACACCGTAATGGCGCTTCACAGCATGCTCGGCAGGATATTCATAGAAATGATAATAGATCCAGCTGCGCCAATCCGCGGGATGCTCGCCTTTGAGCAGCGGCAGATACGACACACCGTGCATGTCGCTTGGTGTGGGCACTCCCGCAATATCAAGGAATGTGGGGCCATGGTCGATGTTCTGCACCATCTCGTTGATGTCGCCCTTGGCTTCGAGTCCCTTGGGCAGACGCATCACCAGAGGAGTGTTGAGCGACTCCTCATACATGAACCGTTTGTCAAACCATCCATGCTCGCCCATATAGAATCCCTGGTCGGAGGTATATACCACCAGAGTACTGTCGAGCAAACCGTTATTCTCAAGATAGTCGAGCACGCGGCCTACATTGCGGTCGAGCGAAGCCACTGTCTTGGCATAGTCGCGCATATAGCGTTGGTATTTCCACTCGGTGAGCCGGTCGCCGGAAAGCGAGTCGGCATAGAATTTGTCAATGATAGGATTGTAATGCGCATCCCAGCGGGCACGCTGGGCGGAGTCCATGCGGCTGAGGAAATACTCATAGTTGTGGCGCAAGCGGGTGTCCACACCGGGGTATATCATCTTGCAGTCGTACACAATATCCATGTCGTGGGGGGAGGCGATGGCCATCTCCTGCTCCTTGGCGGCCTGACGGCCCGAATAGTCATCGTAGAAGTTCTGCGGCAACTCAAACACCTTGTCCTCATACAGTTCGAGGTCACAAGTGTCGGCCATCCAGTTGCGGTGGATAGCCTTGTGATGAATCAGGATACAGAACGGCTTGCTCTTGTCGCGCACGCTATCCATCCAGTTGATGGCGCGGTCAGTGATGAGATTGGTGAGATAACCGTGGCGCACAATGGTGTCGCCTGTCTGCTGAATGAAGTCAGGATTGTAATAGTCGCCCTGGCCGGGGATTATCTCCCAGTTGTCAAACCCTGTGGGGAGGTTGTGCAGATGCCATTTGCCAAACAAGGCAGTCTGGTAGCCGGCCTGCTGGAGATATTTGGGAAAAGTGGGTTGCGAGGTGTCAAAAGGGTCGCCGATATTGTCGGTGAACCCGTTGGCGTGGCTATGCTTGCCCGTGATCATGCAGGCGCGGGAAGGGCCACTCAGAGAGTTGGCCACGAAGCTGTTGACAAACTTCACTCCGTCGTTGGCAATACGGTCGAGGTTGGGGGTGGAGATATGCCGTTTGTCATAGCAGCTCATCATCTGGGCCGTATGGTCGTCGGTCATTATATACACTATGTTGTAGCGTTTCTGCTCCTGCGGTTGTTGAGAGGGAGTCTGGGCGTTGGCTCCGAAGGCTACGGCTGTGGCGGCCAAAGGAAGCACGGCTTGGGAAGTGTAATGTTTCATGGCTAAGTGGGGATTGTTTTGCACAAAAGTACTAATTTTTTCTCATCATCCCACTCATCCACATAGCAAGCGCAACTTTTTTTGGCTCCTTGTGATAAAAACAGTATATTTGCAAGTGTCAAATGCTTACGAGTTCTTTTTGTATGACCCGCAAGCTAAGACAATTTTTAATTCAAGCGTTTACATAACGCTTTGTTCTTGACCATTTGAAACTTCGCAACTTTCCAATGATACCGTCAAGAGCGAGGCAACTGTAGATGCCGCATGGATATGAACATGAATACGTTAGGGTTGGCATACAATGCCAATCCGAAGTGCGTCATATTTCATATTAGGCGTGTGGGCTCTGCGTTGCTCGTTTTTACGGTATCGGGCAATGCGAAGGCCTCAAATGGTGAAAACGGGCAATATGTACAGATTCACACGCTTTCGTTTTATGAAATATTTGCCAATGTGGTGAATCCTGAGGCAACAACTAACACCTTATTCACCTATGTTCAAACCAATTATCACCTTAACTGCCGCAGCGGCACTTGCATTGTCCGCAAACGCTTTCACTATCAACCCACCGGAATACATAAATACTCCGGAAGGCTCCATCAGTTTTATTTTCGATCCAGAAGTCTTGCCGACAGCATATTCTAATATGCAAGTTCAACTTTACACCAACCATTACATTGAAGGCTCGGAACATGAGTATGTCATATACGACCACAACCTAAAGGAAATCAAAAGATTAAGAATCAACCACAACCCGACCATGCCAATCGACGGAAAGATTGGATATAACTATGCAGAATACACAAATCTCACAGACTCAAATCCACACACAAAGAGCCTACACTTTACCCAGACTCTTTTCAATTCCGATGAACATTACGAATATATCGTGCCAATGCATGAAAGCCAACCGATAGAAATCCCCTATGAAGACCCAATCTACCCCATATACGGATTTAAGATAGTCTCAACAAACGGCAATGTCCTGGCATCTGTTGAATATCCTGATGACCTGCGCCAATCAGCTAATTTCTCCACTGTGCCGGACATCTATGTGTCTGAAAACAACATCGTCATAGTTATGTCAACGATTAAAAAGTCGGATATCTCTTCATACACTCCTATGCGAACTTACTTAGCATACACCATCGACCGCTCTGAGCTTGGCAGCACAATCCAGCCCAAATTGACAAACAGAATCTCCGGAGTGTCACCTACTCTTATCACCAACAACGAGCCTATCAACATTGAACTCGGCGATATTGATACAAACTGCCGCATAGACATATTCAACACTAATGGAGCAATCGTCTATTCCACCACAGTCACATCAGGGACATCACATATCACAGTACCGACATACACACTTCCGCGCGGGGTCAATATCGTTCACATAAGCGATGGCAACTCAATAAACAAAAGCACCAAAGTAGTTGTGCGCTAACCAACATCACAACTTCACCATATAATGCGCCTTTGAAAAAACAAAGGCGCATTTTTTGTAAATAGAAATAGTGTATTGGTGAGAAAATTTGTTACTTTTGCAACGTATTATGCCTTGACAGGCGTGAAAAGCCCCAAGGCATTTCAGACCAAAACAGTAACTAACTAATATACAATCATTATGGACATTTCCCACATTGAACACGTAGGTATTGCCGTTCCTTCATTGGACGAAGCCATCCCTTTCTACGAAAAGATGCTCGGCCTCAAATGCTTTGCCATTGAGGAAGTTGCTGACCAGAAAGTGCGTACAGCATTCTTCAAGGTAGGCCAAACCAAAATAGAACTTCTCGAACCCACCGCCGAAGACAGCGCCATTGCCAAATTCATAGCCAACAACGGTGGCCGCGGCGGCATCCAGCATATAGCCTTCGCCATTGAGGACGGTGTGGCAAACGCTTTGGCCGAAGTGGAGGAAAAAGGTGGCCGATTGATCGACAAAGCCCCGCGCAAAGGCGCCGAGGGTCTGAACATCGCCTTCCTGCACCCCAAGAGCACTTGCGGCACTCTGATCGAGCTTTGCGAGGATCCCAACAAGAAATAACAACCAACTCTATTTATCCATAAAAAACCACTTATTAGCTACATAGATAATGAGCAATCAGCTTGAAAAAGTGCAGGAACTTATTGCCCTGCGCGCCGAAGCCCGCCTGGGAGGCGGCGAAAAAGCCATCCAGAAACAGCACGAACGCGGCAAATACACCGCCCGCGAGCGCATCGCGCAGCTGCTGGACGAAGGCTCCTTTGAGGAAATTGACATGTTTGTGCGCCACCGCTGCTACAACTTTGGCCAGGAGAAGAAAAGCTTTCTTGGCGATGGTGTGGTGACCGGCTACGGCACAATCGAGGGTCGTCTGGTGTATGTGTTCGCACAGGATTTCACCGTGTTTGGCGGCTCGCTGAGCGAAACCATGGCTCAGAAAATATGCAAGATCATGGATATGGCCATGAAGATGGGTGCTCCCGTGATCGGCCTCAACGACTCGGGTGGTGCCCGTATCCAGGAGGGCATCAACGCTCTGGCCGGATATGCTGAGATATTCCAGCGCAACATCCTTGCTTCGGGTGTGATTCCGCAGATCAGCGCCATCCTCGGCCCTTGCGCCGGCGGTGCTGTTTACTCCCCCGCCCTCACCGACTTCACCATCATGACCAAAGGAATATCCTATATGTTCCTCACCGGCCCGAAAGTGGTGAAAACCGTCACCGGCGAAGATGTGACCCAGGATGCCCTCGGTGGTGCCGAAGTGCACTCCTCCAAGAGCGGTGTGGCCCACTTTGCCGCTGAAGATGGTGAAGAGTGCCTCAAGATTATCCGCAAACTGTTCAGCTACATTCCGCAGAACAATCTCGAGGAGCCGCCGTTGGTGACCTGCACCGACCCGATTGACCGCCTCGAGGATTCCCTCAACGATATTATCCCCGACTCCGCTACCCGCCCCTACGATATGTATGAGGTAATCGGCGCCATCATCGACAATGGTGAGTTCCTTGAAATCCAGCGCAACTACGCCAAAAACATCATCGTGGGCTTTGCCCGATTCAACGGTCAGGCCGTGGGTATCGTGGCCAACCAGCCCAAATACCTCGCAGGTGTGCTCGACAGCAACGCTTCGCGCAAGGGAGCCCGCTTTGTGCGCTTCTGCGATGCGTTCAACATCCCCTTGGTGACTCTCGTGGATGTGCCCGGCTTCCTTCCCGGCACAGGCCAGGAGTACAACGGTGTGATTCTGCACGGTGCCAAGCTGCTCTACGCTTACGGCGAAGCCACTGTGCCCAAAGTCACCGTCACACTCCGCAAGAGCTATGGCGGCAGCCATATTGTGATGAGCTGCAAGCAGCTGCGCGGCGACATGAACTATGCTTGGCCTACCGCCGAAATCGCTGTGATGGGCGGTGCCGGTGCCGTCGAGGTGCTCTACGCCAAGGAAGCCAAAGCAGCCGAAGACCCCCAGAAGGTGCTCAAGGAGAAAGAAGAAGAGTACAACAAACTTTTCTGCAACCCCTACAACGCTGCCCGCTACGGCTATATCGACGATGTGATCGAGCCCCGCAACACCCGCTTCCGCGTGATCCGCGCTCTTCAGCAGCTCGCCACCAAGAAGCTCACCAACCCCGCCAAAAAACATGGCAACATACCTCTGTAATCACCCATTGACTTCACTTGACTAAAGAGTAAATACATGAAAAAATATCTCATAATGCTCCTGGTGCTTGTGATGGCAGCGGCCAATGCTCAGGCCCAAGGCCGCAAGTCGCTGCGCATCAACGAGGTGATGGTGCAGAACGATTCGGGATATGTGGACGACTATGGTCGCTATTCCGCATGGATCGAGCTGTTCAACACCAACTTTGCCCCGCTGGAAATATCAAGCATCTATCTCAGCAACGACCCCGACAATGTCAAGATGTATCCCGTGCCGCTGGGCGATGTGCTCACACGCATCCCCAAACGCCAGCATGTGATATTCTGGGCTGACGGAGAACCCTCCCGTGGCACATTCCACACCAACATCACTTTCACCCCCGGTCAGGAAAACTGGGTGGGTATTTACGATGCCGATGGTTCGCTGATTGACGAAATCACCATCCCCGCCACCTTGCTTCCGGGCCAGTCTTTTGCCCGCAAGATCGACGGAGAAGGCGAAATCGGCGACGAATCAGCTTGGGAAATCCGTTCCGGCGAACTCGGAAGCACTGTAACTCCCTCGAGCGCCAATGTGCTGCGTGAAACCAACAAGAAGGTGGAGATGTTTGCCGAGCAGGATGAAAACGGCTTCGGTATGGCTGTAATCGCCATGTGTATAGTGTTCAGCGCACTGCTGCTGCTGAGCGTATGCTTCTACATCATCAGCAAGATTGGTGCCGTGGTGACCCGCCGCAACAAGGCCGCCTCACAGGGCATCAACCTCAAGGAGGTGGAGAAAGAGAACCGTCCCGACCATGACACCGGCGAGGAAATCGCCGCCATAGTGATGGCTCTCCACGAGCACCTTGACGCCCACGACCGCGAGAACACCGTGCTCACCATCAAC
>ENA-OYZI01000360-OYZI01000360.1-human-gut-metagenome-genome-assembly--contig:-NODE-360-length-13510-cov-10.128502_pt1 | contig 13510 bp, 9 predicted proteins | sample MGYA00243288_ERZ653471 | MGnify/ENA primary metagenome ERZ653471 (study PRJEB26926, sample SAMN06164901) | human gut metagenome | biome: ENVO:00009003; feature: ENVO:2100002; material: ENVO:00002003... | reverse complement strand
TTCGTTTTGCTTTCCGAGATAATCAGCAGTTTGTCACCGGCATGCAGTTGCAGAGAGCCATTGGGGATCATGAATTCGTTCCCCCTTTTTACCAGCATCACCAGCATACCTTTAGGCAGATTCATATCCATCAGCCTGTCTCCCTTTGCCAGCATTTCCTCCGTCAGTACGATATCGCGGAGGTCTGTATTGATTTCCTCCGGTATCTCTACTCCGAAATCATTTCCTGTTTTTTCCAGTGGTGTATCCAGATGGAGTAATTTGGCCATCCATGAAATGGTCGTTCCTTGAACCACTAAAGACAATATGGTAATGAAAAATACGATATTGAAAATCTGGGTAGATCCCGGCACATCAGCCACTACCGGATAAGTGGCGAATATGATAGGTACTGCTCCGCGTAATCCCACCCAGGAAATAAACAGCCGTGAGCTGATGTTCATCTTTTTAAAGGGAAGAAGACAGAGCAGGACACTGAGCGGGCGGGCGAGTACAATCATGAAAATGCCGATCAAGGTTGCCGGTATGGCGATGGACAACATTTCATGGGGATTCACCAGCAATCCCAGGCTCAGGAACATGATAATTTGGAAGAGCCAGGTCATGCCGTTCATAAAAGTAGCGATCTCCTTACGGTTTACAATGCGTGCGTTACCCACCATCATTCCTGCTATATAGACAGCCAGATAGCCGTTTCCTTTACACAGGTCGGTCATGGTGAATGTGAAGAAAATAAAGCTCAGCAGCAAGATAGGATAGAGCGACTGGTTCTTCAAGTCAATCTTGTTGATGATTACTACCGCCAGTTTTCCCAGCAGGAATCCTGAGGCGCCACCCACAGCAAACTGAATCAGGAATGAAATCAGAATATCGTCTGCCCCCATGCCTGCCGATGTGATGAATTGTATCAGGACGATAGTAAGCATATACGCCATAGGGTCATTACTTCCGCTTTCCAGTTCCAGCATCGGGCGGAGGTTATGTTTCAGGTTCATGCTTTGCGAGCGCAGGATATTGAACACGGAAGCAGAGTCCGTAGAGGACATGGTAGCCGCCAGCAACATGGCCGTCATCAGGGACATGGTAATGCTGACATTCGAGAACCCGGAAATCCAATAAATAAAGAATCCGGTGAAAATAGTAGTAAGCAACACGCCGAAGGTGGAAAGCAGTATGCCTTGTGGCAATACAGGCTTGATATCCGAATATTTGGTATCCATACCCCCTGAGAACAGAATGATGCTAAGGGCCATCATGCCGATGAACTGTGCCTCGCCCGCATCATGGAATTGGAGTCCCAGGCCGTCGCTTCCGAACAGCATGCCGACCAATAAAAAAACAAGTAACGTAGGGATTCCGAACCGATAGCCGGTCTTGCTCACTACAATACTTACGAACAATAGGATAGAACCTATCAAGAGAATGTTTTCTGCATTAAATATCATACTTCTGTGATCTTGTTTAATTTTTTAATATGATGTGCCAGCATCAGGCAGGCTGTGATAAATGCTAAAAGATCGGATACAGGCATACTGAGCCAAATGCCGTTCAGTCCCCACCAATGAGGCAGCAACAGCAGGCAGGGCAATAAATACAACAGTTGGCGGGACAAGGAGAGGAAGATAGAAATTTTCGCTTTCCCGATAGATTGGAAGAAACTGGAAATCACAATTTGTATTCCCACGAAAGGAAACATCAGGACTCCGATTTGCAACCCAGTGCGTGCCAATGCTGTAAGTTCTTTATCGTCTGTAAACATATTAACAACCAAATTAGGGAAAAGTTCGCTGAAAACAAATCCCAGCGAAGTGATGCACCCCCCTGCAATCATGCAATATTTCAACGTCTGCTTCACCCGGCCGAATTTGTGTGCCCCATGATTATAGCCCACAATCGGTTGCATCCCCATAGTCAGTCCCATGATAACCATTACAAACAACATCAGCAGACGGTTTAATATGCCGTATGCTCCGATAGCCAGATCGCCCCCGTAGAGCAGCAGGCTCTTGTTGAATATAATGACAATGGCCGAAGCGCAGACATTCATCAGGAACGGCGACATGCCGATACTGAAAATATTCTCTACGATCCGTTTCCTTAATTTGAATATCCCTTTCTTGAAACGGATATAACTTTTTTCCTGCATGAAATGGCTCAGCACCCATATCATGCCGGCAAACTGTGAAAGGATGGTTGCCGTGGCTGCTCCGCGGATTCCCCAGCCGAGCCAGAATATAAAGACAGGAGCCAAAATGATGTTGCACCCCACTGTCAGCATGGAGGACAGCATCGCTTTTCGGGGATAACCGGTGGCACGCATGATATTGTTCAGCCCGATCATTACATAGGTGACAGGACTTCCTATTAATATAATCTGCATAAAGTCGCGGGCGTATGGCAACGTGTCATGGCTTGCCCCGAAGAAGAACAGAATCTGGTCTAGAAACAGCAAGGTGATGCCTCCGTAGAAAATAGAATTTATCACACAGAGCACCGTTACGTTTCCCAGCACCTTCTCGGCGCCGTCCGTATCCTTCTGCCCCAGGCGGATAGAAGAAATGGTAGCGCCACCCACCCCGACCAGTGTACAGAACGCCACCAGCAGGTTCATCAGCGGAAAAGAAATAGCCAAGCCCGATATGGCCATGGCGCCGACACCGTGCCCGATAAATACGCTATCAATAATATTATACAGTGACGTCAGTGTCATTCCGATGATAGCAGGGATAGAGTACTCTAAAAGCAGCTTTCCTACCTTTTCTGTACCCAGTATGTGCGGGTTGTTTTCTTTCATTCGCGTTTTTATTATTTTTAAGCTTTGCAAAGTTAGGAATATGGAGGATTATTCAGACCTTTGCGGCGTTAAATCAAACTAAAAGTAATATGAATTCAACAAAAAGCATTGCAGCTTTATTCGATTTTGACGGGGTGGTGGTAGATACGGAACCTCAGTATAGTATATTCTGGAATGAACAAGGACGGAAATACCATCCTGAGATACCCGAGTTCGGCCGGATGATAAAAGGGCAGACATTGACACAAATTTATAACAAATATTTCGCTGGAATGGAAGACGTTCAGCGTGAAATTACAGAAGATTTGAACAAATTTGAAGAAAATATGTTATTTAATTATATCCCGGGCGTAGAGGGCTTTATGAAGGAGCTGAGAGCCAACGGGGTAAAGATAGCGATAGTCACAAGCTCAAATGAAATGAAGATGAACAACGCATATAAAGCACATCCGGAACTGAAACAAAGTGTGGACCGTATCCTCACAGCCGAAATGTTCACTCGTTCCAAACCAGACCCCGAATGTTTCTTATTAGGAGCCACAGTCTTTGATACCGTGCCCGAGAACTGCGTGGTTTTCGAGGATTCATTTCACGGGCTTGAGGCAGGAAATCGGGCAGGAATGACCGTGATAGGATTGGCTACTACCAACCCTGAAGAGCAGATACGCGATAAGGCGAAGGCTGTTATTCAGGACTTTAATGGATTTAGTTTCGAAAAAATGAAGGATATAATGAGGTAATGTCAACTAAAACATCTACCTTTGCAGCCGTTTTTTATAAATTAAAGTAAATATGGCAGGATATATTTCAGGCGATACACGCAAAGTAACGACACACCGTTTGGTGGAAATGAAGCAGAGAGGCGAGAAGATTTCTATGCTTACTTCGTATGATTACACGACAGCGCAGATTGTAGACGGCGCAGGCATCGATGTCATACTGGTAGGAGACTCCGCTTCGAATGTCATGGCGGGGAATGTGACCACACTTCCCATCACCCTTGACCAGATGATTTATCACGGGAAATCCGTGGTTCGTGGAGTGAAACGCGCGCTCGTTGTGGTCGATTTGCCTTTCGGTACTTACCAGACTTCCGAGTACGAAGCGGTGACCAATGCGATCAAAGTGATGAAGATCACACATGCCGATGCATTGAAGCTGGAAGGTGGCGTAGAAATCATTGATGCGGTAAAGAAAATCATCGCTGCGGGTATTCCCATCATGGGACATTTGGGACTGATGCCGCAGTCTATCAATAAATACGGAACTTATACTGTACGTGCCAAGGACGAGGAAGAGGCCGAAAAGCTGCTGAGTGACGCGCATCTGCTGGAAGAGGCGGGATGTTTTGCGTTGGTGCTCGAAAAAATCCCCGCATCATTGGCGGAACGTGTGGCCAAGGAACTGACTATCCCCGTTATCGGCATCGGAGCCGGAGGCGCTGTGGACGGACAGGTGCTGGTTGTATCCGACATGCTGGGTATGACCAACGGTTTCAGTCCCCGTTTCCTCCGTCGTTATGCCGATTTGCATACTGTTATGACAGGAGCCATACAGCAATACGTGGATGATGTGAAAAAAGGTGATTTTCCTAACGAAGACGAACAATATTAACAAAGTTTCTGCTGATATGTATGATGACTTCTTCTTTCCGTATGAGAAAGCAAAACTGTGGACCGGGAATATGGTGCTGCTATCCCTTTCGAACTTTTTGCTTTATGCCTCGCTATACATGATGCTTCCCGCACTGCCTTTATGGATGGTGCGGCACTGGTATTGCAGCTATGCGGAAGCAGGAGCGGCTGTGGCTGTTTTCGGACTGGCCATGTTTCTTCCGGGAGCGTTCAACAGCTATCTTATCGATACGTTCAAGCGTAAAAGTGTTTGCCTGGTCGCGATGCTTCTGTTCGTGGCGTCCAGCCTGCTGTATCCATACGTTGCGACTGTAGGGTTCATAGCCTTGGTCCGGGCTGTCCAGGGGGGGCTGTTCAGTGTCATTACCATGACTACGGGTAGCACGCTGGTGATTGACGTCACCGCCTCACGCCGCCGCACGGATGCGAATATCGCCTTTTCGTGGGTGGGGCGTTTTGGAATGGTGGCAGGTCTTGCGTTGGGAATTTACATTTATCCTTACTGGAATTTTCACCATGTTGTTTATACCTGTGTCGCTTTGGGCACACTGGCTTTGCTTCTGATTCTGGCGGTGGATGTCCCTTTCCGTGCTCCGCTGCGCACCTCATGGTTCTCGTTGGACCGTTTTCTGTTGCCTCGTACTCTGTGGCCGGCACTGAATATGATGATGCTTTCCGCTGTTTTCGGCATTTTGATAGCGCACATTTACAATGAGTTGTTTTACATTTGCATCCTGATCGGTTTTATCATCTCCCTGTTGCTTTTGCGTTATGTGCTTTCCTATGCTTCCGGCCGTTCGGAGGTGGAGCTGGGGCAGGCCGCGATGATAGGCGGACTGTTGTTGCTTGCTTTTTCCAACAGCTTGATGAACAGTTATATAGCCGGTGTATTGCTGGGCACGGGGATCGGTACTACCGTGTCACGGTTTTTTATAAAGATGATTAGTCTGCCGATGCATTGCGAACGGGGTACGGGAAACAATACTTATCAGCTGATGTGGGAAGTAGGTATGCTGAGTGGTTTTCTGTTTGAGAATATGTGGACCGAAAGTCATCCTGATACTATTTATTGGATATGTATCGGTATCTGTGTCACTCTTTTGCTGATGTATGAGTTCTTTACACATCCGTGGTATTACAGAAAAATGGAGGAAAAACAGTAGGATGATGATTTCAAATGTTGGTTTATCCAGCTGTCGGAGTAAAAATATAGCAACTTAAATAAATTAATAATATAAAGAATATGGCAGACGACAAAAAGATTATCTTTTCGATGGTAGGCGTAAGCAAAGCCTTCCAGGCGAACAAACAGGTATTGAAAGACATCTACCTATCCTTTTTTTACGGTGCTAAGATCGGTATCATCGGTCTGAACGGTTCAGGTAAGTCAACGCTGATGAAAATCATCGCCGGACTGGAAAAAAGTTATCAGGGAGAAGTGGTGTTCTCGCCGGGCTACTCTGTAGGCTATCTGGCACAGGAACCGCATCTGGATAATGAAAAGACAGTGAAAGAGGTAGTGATGGAAGGTGTGCAGAGCATTGTGGACACTTTGGCGGAATACGAAGAAATAAACAACAAGTTCGGGCTTCCCGAATACTATGAGGACCCTGAGAAGATGGATGCACTCTTTGCCCGTCAGGCTGAGTTGCAGGACATCATTGACGCTACGGACGCATGGAATCTGGACAGCAAACTGGAACGCGCCATGGATGCGTTGCGCTGTCCGCCCGAAGACCAGCCGGTGAAGAACCTCTCGGGAGGTGAGCGCCGCCGTGTGGCCTTGTGCCGCCTGCTGTTGCAGAAGCCGGATATCCTGTTGCTGGACGAGCCTACCAACCACTTGGACGCGGAAAGTATCGACTGGCTGGAACAGCATTTGCAGCAATATGAAGGTACGGTGATTGCCGTAACCCACGACCGTTACTTCCTGGACCACGTAGCCGGATGGATTCTGGAACTGGACCGTGGCGAAGGAATTCCTTGGAAGGGAAATTACTCCAGCTGGCTGGAACAGAAGACCAAACGTATGGAGATGGAAGAGAAAGTGGCAAGCAAACGCCGCAAGACCTTGGAACGCGAGCTGGACTGGGTGCGCATGGCTCCCAAAGCCCGTCAGGCGAAAGGAAAGGCCCGTCTGAACTCCTATGACAAGCTGCTGAACGAGGATGTGAAGGAAAAGGAAGAGAAACTGGAAATCTTTATTCCGAACGGTCCCCGTCTGGGCAACAAGGTGATTGAGGCCAAAGGAGTGGCGAAAGCTTACGGTGACAAGCTGTTGTTCGATAACCTGAATTTCATGCTGCCCCCTAACGGCATTGTCGGCGTAATCGGTCCTAACGGCGCCGGTAAGACTACTTTGTTCCGCTTGATTATGGGACTGGAAACCGTAGATAAAGGTACTTTCGAGGTAGGAGAGACCGTGAAACTGGCATACGTAGACCAGCAGCATAAGGATATTGACCCGGAAAAATCTGTTTATCAGGTAATCAGCGGTGGAAACGAGCTGATCCGTCTGGGCAACAGGGATATCAACGCGCGTGCTTACCTCAGCCGTTTCAATTTCTCGGGAGCCGATCAGGAGAAACTTTGTGGAATGCTTTCGGGTGGTGAGCGCAACCGCCTGCATCTGGCTATGGCACTGAAGGAAGAAGGTAACGTGCTGCTGCTGGACGAGCCTACCAATGATATTGACGTGAACACGCTGCGCGCGCTGGAGGAAGGTTTGGATGATTTTGCAGGTTGTGCGGTGGTGATCAGCCACGACCGTTGGTTCCTGGACCGTATCTGTACCCATATCCTGGCTTTCGAAGGAAACAGCGAGGTATTCTTCTTTGAAGGATCTTATTCGGAATACGAAGAGAACAAGATGAAGCGTCTGGGCAATGAGGAGCCGAAACGGGTGCGCTACCGCAAGCTGATGGAAGACTGATGGGGGCCTCCCTGTTCTGATAAGGTCCAAACTAAAATGACCATTCCGAAAAGTAACAGATTGTAATTACAAGACCTGAAAGAGTCGTATCAAGCTCCGTTTTGAGTAATGATACGACTCTTTTTTTTGCCTTTAAGGAGGTTCAAGTTTCAAATCAAAACCTCTAATTAAGTTTTGAACCCTCTTGGGTTGTGTACTCTCTCTGGGGCGCGGATAGCGGAAGAAACCAGACCAGTCACTGTAAATTGTAACCGATTTGTAGCTTGTATATCGTTTCTATTAGCTATCTTTGCAACGTCTTTTAAGACATTAATTATAATATTAATTAATAAAAAGTTTATGGTAAAAAGAATGCGATCTTTTTTTGCGGTGGTTATGTTGGTAATCGCTGCTGCTGTTAACGCCCAGGTCACCACTTCGTCAATGAGTGGTAAGGTGGTTGATCAAAGCAATGAAGCCATTATCGGCGCAACGATTCAGGCTATTCACGAACCGTCCGGCACCCATTATGGGGCCATTACCAATGTGGACGGCCGTTATTCCATCCAGGGCATGCGTGCCGGCGGCCCTTACAAAGTAGAAGTTTCTTATGTAGGTTATCAATCAGTGGTTTACAAGAGCATTAACCTCCAGTTGGGAGAGAATTACGTATTGGATGCGAACTTGAAGGAATCTACCGAATTATTGGATGAAGTGGTGATTACCGCTTCCAAAAGCAGCAACATGAAATCAGACCGCGCCGGAGCGGTAACCAATGTCGATGCGGCCAGAATGTCGGAAGTGCCTACAGTGAGCCGCAGCATGAACGATATCATGCGTCTGACCCCTCAGGGAGCCAATATCGGTAGCGGTTTCTCAGTGGGTGGAGGTAACTACCGCCAGTCTTATGTCACTGTGGACGGAGCCGCTTTCAACAATGCCTTCGGTATCGGCTCGAACTTGCCGGCAGGCGGTTCGCCTATCTCTCTGGATGCTTTGGAACAGATTTCCGTTTCCACCACCCCCTTTGATGTCCGTCAGAGCGGATTTACAGGAGGTGCCATCAACGCCGTGACAAAGAGTGGTACGAATGAGTTCAAAGGTACAGCCTATATGTACACTTCCAATACCCACCTCACCGGAAACAAGGTAGAGGACTATGAACTGACCCGCAACCGTGACCACAGCACCACCTACGGAGCTTCTCTGGGAGGTGCGATCATTAAAAACAAGTTGTTCTTCTTCGTGAACGGCGAATATCAGGATAATGTGCAGGCAGGCCCGTCGGGCATAGCGCGTAGCGGCGCCAATGACGAATGGAGCACCAACGGCATTGTGCACCGTCCGTTTGAGAACACCACAACGGTAGGCGACCGTACCTTCGTAGGGATGAACAACATCAGCCAATACCTGTCGGAAAAATACAACTATAATCCGGGACGTTATCAGGGATACTCTCTGGAAACCCCTTCTTACAAGATCATGGGCCGTCTGGACTGGAACATCAACAACAACAATAAGATTAATTTCCGTTTCACCCATACCCATTCCAAGTATTCCTCCAGCCCTTCCTCTTCCACCACCCCGTTTAAAGATTCAATCATTTATCCGGGCGGAGTAGACGGCAGCGCGGGCAAGAGCAGTTCGGGACGTACATCAAACACCGGTCTGTACTTTGAAAGCTCACGCTATATGCAGGAACAGAACTTCACCTCCATTGCTTCCGAATGGAACTCAAAGTGGGGGGCTATCAATAACGCCCTGCGTTTCACTTATTCTTATCAGAACGAACCGCGTACATACGAAGGGGGAACATTCCCTACGGTGGACATCCTTGACCAAGGCTCGCTGTACACCTCATTCGGTCCGGACCCCTTTACAGAAGGGAACTTGCGCCAGGTGAAGACTTTTGTCATTACCGATGAGTTCAATTTCTCCAGCGGTATCCATAACTTTATGGGCGGTATCCAGTTTGAGTCCAATAAGGCAGTGAACGGATTCATGCAGGCGGGAAGCGGTTATTATGTCTATTCCTCCTGGGATGATTTTGTGAACAACAGAGCTCCGGCTGCCTTCGGTGTCACGTATTCCAACACCGGGGACGGTTCCCAGTTCCTGGCGAACATGAAGTACCAGCAGCTTTCTTTCTATCTGCAGGACCAGATGAATATCACAGACAACTTCAGACTGACTGCCGGGGTGCGTTTCGAACTGCCCATTTATCCGGAGCTGAAGAACAACTATAATAAAAATTTCGCACAGATTGACTTTGACGGATATCATTACGCCACAGACCAGCTGCCTTCATCCTACCAGCTGACCGCCTCCCCCCGTATCGGTTTCAACTGGGACCTTACAGGCGAACGTAAGTATGTATTGCGCGGCGGTAGCGGTTACTTCATCGGCCGTCTGCCGTTCGTATGGCTGGTTTCGGCAGTAGGTAATGCCAATTGCGGACAAAGCACCTATTATTATAACGAGCAGAAGGATGCCAAGTACGGACAGCCGGGCTTCCACACCAGCGTGGCCGATATGTTGAAAGATCCTAACCTGAACCTTCCGGCAGCTACTGATCCCGCCGCACCTTCCGGAGCCACCATCATTGACCGCGACCTGAAGATGAACGCCACCTGGAAGTCTTCACTGGCTTTGGATGCAAAACTTCCCGGAGATATTGACTTTACGTTGGAAGGTATTTTCAGCAAAGAGTTCAATCCGGCTACTGTGACCAACCTGGGACGTAAGTTTAAAGGAGAGCAGGAGATAGCTCCGGGTGATGTCCGCAGAATGTTTGAGTACTCCAATTCGAACAAGACGGACGCTTATTATATCACCAATGCGGGAAACAGCGCTTATTATTACTCACTCACCGCCTCACTGGCCAAGACATTTGATTTCGGCCTGCATCTTTCCGCTTCCTACACCCGTTCTTATGCCAAGTCGTATGGCGACGGCATCGGCGACCAGGTGAACTCGGCTTATTACAACAACCGTTACTCTGTCAACGGAAACAATGACACGGAGACCGGCTATGGTACGTATGTATCGCCCAACCGTGTGCTGGCTTCCGCGGCTTACCGTATTAAATACGCCAAGAATTTCGCTTCCTCCTTGTCTTTGATTTATGAGGGTATGAACATGGGCTATGCCGGAGGATATTCCGCCGCCCGTTATTCCTATACATTCACCGGAAACATTGTAGGCGATTACGGCTCAAACAACTTGCTGTACATTCCGGCATCCCGTGAGGCGCTGGATAAGTGGAACTTCGCCGATTATACTGACAGCAAGACGGGTGAGGTGACTTATTCCGCCAAGGAGCAGCGCGATGATTTCTGGGCTTACATTAATGAGGACAGTTACCTGAAAGGCCGTAAAGGCAAGTATGCCGAACGCGGAGGAGCCATCATGCCCTGGCATCATCAGCTGGATTTGAAGTTCAATCAGGATTTCTTCCTCAATGTAGGGGGCAAGCGCAATACCTTGCAGTTCGGAGTGGATATCAAGAACTTCCTGAACTTGCTGAACAGCGACTGGGGAATTTATAAGACAGTGAACAATACTTCCTTGTTGAGTTATAAGAGTGGTGCTTACCAGTTCCAGAAGAACGGAGGAAAGAAACTGACTGATACGTATTCCAATCTGAACAGTTTCAATTCTACGTATTCCATACAGTTCAGTGTCCGTTATATCTTTAACTAAGTAAAATAGCCTGTATCAGACAATACAGGAACAGGATAGAGAGGCGTACCCATGAAGGTGCGCCTCTCTTGTATGCGTATTCTTCCTTGTTTTGAAAAAACTTGGAATTAAGAATAAATTAAGTACCTTTGTGTGTTATCCTATAAAGAACAATAGTTTATGAGTGATAAGATATATCCCATCGGTATCCAGAATTTCGAGAAACTCCGCAAGGAAGGCTATTTCTATATTGACAAGACGGCCTTGATCTACAAAATGGTAAAGACCGGCAGTTATTACTTCCTCAGTCGTCCGCGCCGTTTCGGGAAAAGTCTGCTGGTTTCTACTCTGGAAGCCTATTTCCAAGGCAAGAGAGAATTGTTTGAAGGACTGGCCATAGCCGGACTGGAGAAAGACTGGACAGTACGTCCCGTCCTGCATATCGATCTGAATATCTCAAAATATGAGACAGCGGAGGATTTGAGCGATATGCTGAATGATTTTCTGACCAACTGGGAAGCTGTCTACGGTTCCGCTCCTTCCGAGACATCCCTCGCCCTCCGTTTCAAAGGCGTGATAAAACGTGCTTACGAGCAGACGGGGCAGAGGGTTGCCATTCTGGTAGACGAATATGACAAGCCCATGCTGCAAGCCATCGGCAATGAGGAGCTTCAGAGAGTATATCGGAGCATACTGAAACCCTTCTATGGAGTGTTGAAGACAATGGACGGTTGCATCAAGTTCGCTTTGCTGACGGGGGTTACCAAGTTTGGCAAGGTCAGTGTGTTCAGCGATTTGAATAACTTGGACGATATCTCCATGTGGAATGAGTTTATTGATATCTGTGGGGTCAGTGACAAGGAAATTCAAACCTGGCTGGAGCCGGAACTTCATGAATTTGCTGAAAAATGGGGGAGGACATACGATGAAATCTGCGCCGAACTGAAAGAGTGTTATGACGGTTATCATTTTACACATAATTCCATCGGTATTTACAATCCTTTCAGCCTGCTTAATGCCTTCAAACGGAAGGAGTTCGGAAACTACTGGTTTGAGACCGGTACGCCGACTTATCTGGTGAGGTTGCTGCAAAAACATCATTATGACTTGGAACGGATGGCGCACGAGGAAACGGATATCCAGGTGCTGAATAGTATTGATTCCGAGTCCACGAATCCTATTCCGGTGATTTATCAGAGCGGGTATCTTACGATCAAGGGGTATGATGAGCGTTTCGGTATCTATTATCTAGGTTTTCCTAACCGGGAGGTAGAGGAAGGATTCATGCGTTTTTTGCTGCCTTATTATACAACGGTTACCAAAGTGGAGTCTCCTTTCGAAATCCTGAAATTTACCCGTGAAGTGGTGACTATGATTCCTTTTTCCGCCGCCTTCAGAGCTTCTTTGCTGATACGCCCTACGAGATGATACGCGACTTGGAGTTACACTATCAGAATGTACTTTTCATTGTGTTCAAGTTGGTAGGATTTTATGTAAAGGTGGAATATCATACCAGTGAGGGGCGCGTGGATTTGGTTCTGCAGACAGACAGATTTATTTACGTAATGGAATTCAAGTTAAACGGTACAGCGGAGGAAGCCTTGCGACAGATCAATGAAAAACAGTATGCCCGACCTTTCGAGACGGACGGGCGCAAATTGTTTAAGGTAGGGGTGAACTTCAGCAAGAAAAGTCGTAATATAGAGAAATGGATAGTAGGTTAACTATTGAAGATATTAAGGACATACGTCAATGCCACGCAAAATGCTCTTGTTTACGAGCATTTTGCGTGGCATTGCGTTCCGGATATACACTGACCACTAAAAGCCTCTCCACCGTTCCCTTCTGATCTCCTCGCACTGCCGTCGTTGCCATGCAGGCATTATTTTCTCCAGTGCTTTCAGTTTCCATCCCTTCATAAAGCGTATCTCGTCCTTTTCCTGCTCCGTGCACAGGCTGATGCGCAGCAGTTCGGGATAGAGCACCTGTATATGGAAAATCTTGGCTCTCCACAGCAGCATGGACATCTGCCAGGGGGTGAGGGCATGGATGCGGTTCAGGGTGAGCAGCATTTCCAGATAATGACGGTAGAAGGCTTTGTCCACGGTCATGAGTTGGTTTATCAGATAGTTCATTTTTATTATTGTTAAATGAAAAGATTAGTTGAATGGATAGTCAGGAAATCAAAGCGGAGGAAAGGAATGCTATCTTTGGAGAAATCATCCTTGGATACAGTATCTTTGAAGAAGCCTCTTTGAAAACAAACAGTTCTCATTGGAAACCCTATCTTTGGAGAAAGCTTCCCTTAAAAGCGGTATTCCTTTACAGCATCAAAACAAGGACACGGTTTCACGGGATTCAGGTCATGATGCCCCACTATCAACGCTTTGGGGAACAGGAGGCGCAGCTCGCGCAGCAGTGCCAGCATACTTCCCTTCTGCATCAGAGTACGCGTATCGGCAGGTGTGCAGTCCGCCGAGAGTCCGCCCT
>ENA-OYZI01000323-OYZI01000323.1-human-gut-metagenome-genome-assembly--contig:-NODE-323-length-13990-cov-4.783854_pt1 | contig 13990 bp, 9 predicted proteins | sample MGYA00243288_ERZ653471 | MGnify/ENA primary metagenome ERZ653471 (study PRJEB26926, sample SAMN06164901) | human gut metagenome | biome: ENVO:00009003; feature: ENVO:2100002; material: ENVO:00002003... | reverse complement strand
AGACAGCAGTGATTATCCGGTCATTGAGATTGCAAGCCGTCTTTCCTTTTCTTCCCAGAGTCATTTCATCCAGCAGTTTCGGGAAGTTACGGGAATGACACCGGGTAAATACAGGGATGAACATTATATGATACACTGGGATATAGAAAAAGAACTTTGTGTCGCATCAGAGTCGGAACTGAAAAAAGAACAGGATTAATCAAAATATTAAGATAAGTAAAACAAGCGGCTAGCTTACAGGGAATATAAATTTTCTGTAAGCCGGCCGCTTATTTTCATCTGGTAATATCGGGAGATTAAAGAGTTAATATGACTTCGTTCTTATCCTGAAGAAGGTTTTCAGGGATATAATTATCTGCTAATTTCTGTCCGTTAAGAACCAGACTGCAGCAGCCAGATTCTTTTTCGTCTGGATTTTCTACAGAGATATGAAGCTGTTTTCCACGGAAAACTTTCTCAATCTCAAAGTGTTTCCAGCTTTTTGGCACAGAAGGAGACAGTCGAAGTCCTTCAAGATCAGGGCGAAGCCCGAGGATACCTTCCACACATCCTACCATTACAGTAGAAGCAGTTCCTGTCAGCCAGTGAACATGAGAGCGTCCAAAGTGTTTGCTTGCTTTTCCCTCTGTGAACTGACCATAGCAGTATGGCTCAAGACGACGGATTTCGGCACAGTCATTCTGCGCAGCAGGAGAATTTTCCATAAAATAAGTAAAAGCACGTTCTCCATGACCGCGGAGTGCTTCAGCAAGAATCAGCCAGCCCTGGGATTGGGAGAAAATACCGGAGTTTTCTTTGGTACCCTGATTATAGATAACTGCCAGTGCACCATCGAAGGCATGTGCATGGTAAGGAGGATCCATAAGGATTGCGCCATATTCCGTATTCAGACGTTCATATACATTATTTAGTGCTGCGTCTCCCTGTTCCGGGGTAGCAAGACCACTGATAACTGCCCAGCTCTGAGGATTCAGCCACATATTTGCTTCAGGAGCAGCAGCTTCACCGATTCTTTCTCCTGATTCTGTATAACCACGTACGAAGCGGTCGTTATCCCAGCACAGTTCCTGAACTTTTTCGCCAAATGCTTTCTGAGTTTCTTCAAGATACTGTACATATTCTGTATCTTTTTTATATTCGGCAAAGATTTTCAGGATTGTCATTGCATAATAGAACTGTAAAGCAACAAAAGAAGATTCTCCGTTTGCACCCAGACGGAGACAGTCATTCCAGTCTGCATAAAGTCCGGCGGGCATTCCATGAGGTCCAAGGTGATTAAGAGAGAAAGCAACCGCACGTTTCAGATGTTCATATACAGTAGCTTCATCTTTGTTGGCAAAAGGAATCACTTCATCAAGAAAAGCAGTGTTTCCGGTTTCTGAAATATATTTATATACAGTTGGGAAAAGCCATAATGCATCATCTGCACGGTAAGCCGGATGGCCGGTTTCCTGTACATAAGAAGCATCATCCGGAGTATCTTCTTTTCCTGGTGTGTGAGTAAACTTGACAAGAGGGAGTCCGCCACCGTTATTTACCTGCGCAGACAGCATGAAACGAATCTTTTCCAGTGCCATTTCCGGTGCCAGATGGATGATTCCCTGAATATCCTGTACAGTATCTCTGTATCCGTATCCATTTCTGAGTCCACAGTAAATGAAGGAAGCTGCACGGGACCAGATGAAAGTCATAAAACAGTTGTATGCGTTCCAGGTATTAATCATAGTATCAAATTCCGGACTTGGAGTGCTGACTTTAAGATTATCAAGCTTACTGTTCCAGTCAGCTTTTAATGCCTCCAGTTCTTCTGCTACAGTTGGAGCCGGATTTTCGTAACATCTGATTACTTCAGCAGCTTCAGATGACGGTTTCATTCCAAGAAGAAAAGCAATTGTTCTGGTTTCACCTGCTTTAAGAGTTATTTTGCAGGAGAGAGCACCACAGGAGTTTTCATTATAGCTTGTCTTATTACCAAGATCACCACAGACAATACCTTCAGGGTTTCCATATCCATGGTAACTTCCGAGAAATTCATTTTTGTCCCCACAGTAAGAAGAAACCTCAGCACCTGCAAGTCCAAAGAAACGTTCTGTCACATTTTTCTCATCTACATTCTCATTTTCAGGAATTGCATCAAGATTTCCATGAATCTGCTGAGTAATTCTGTTTCCTTCGAACAGTGTACGAGAAATAAAAAGAGAGTACTGTAAATTAACCTGATCCTGTTCGTAATTGCTGTGGTTGGTAAACTCTGCATATCCGCTGAGAGTCAGGTTCCTTTCGTGATCAGAATGATTGGTCACAGATAATGCCCATACTTCATAACTCTTTCCAAGAGGAACATAGTAAAGGGCTTCTGAGTGAATATCGCTGTAGTCGGCAGAAATTTTTGTATAACCGATTCCGTGACGGCATTCGCTCTTATACTGAGCCAGATCTTTGCCTACAGGCTGCCAGGATGCAGACCAGAAGTCTGATGATCTGTCATCGCGAATGTAAATGTAACGTCCCGGCTGGTCAAAGTTATTAAAAACATAGCGCAGGATACGTCCGTTTGCACCGGATTTTGCAAAACTGTAGCCCCCTGCATTATTGGAAATGATTGCACCGTACTCCGGGGAACCCAGATAGTTTACCCATGGTGCAGGTGTTGCCGGATTAGTAATCACGTATTCTCGGTTTTCATTGTCAAAATATCCGTATTTCATATAGTAAATCCTTTCTGTTAGAACAATATTTATAAATGCCTGTCGACTGCTTTTATGGAGGCTGAGCAGCTATTGTTTTCAGGCAAGTGTCACTGTAATTTCATAAAGATCAGAAGAGAGGTTGTTAATAAATTCTCTGGAGATCATAATATGGGAATCTTCTACGATTTCTATTGCTGTTTTGTCGCAGTCCGCAGCGGCGATATGATAAGAACCATAATCTTTTCTGTCTGTGTTTCGGTAGGTAACATGGAACTGTTTTCCTGCAAAAGTAACAGAGACAGAAGCAGTTCCTGCTTCATCGAACTGTTCTGCCAGAAGTTTCGGATGAACCAGAAGGTTTCCGAAAACTCCACGGACACCAAAGACCTCTGTGATCATGGTAAAAAGATACCAGCTTGCAGCACCTGTCAGATAATGATACATGCCACGTCCGTCTGAACGGAAATATTCAGGAATTCCCGGGTAAATATGGCTGGTATCAAAGTCGAGAGCTGTATCAGACAGAGAACGCAATGCTTTCCAGCCTTCTTTTGCAAAGCCTCTCTGATATAAGGCATTTGCATACATAACTGCCATATGAGAGAAAACAGCACCGTTTTCTTTTTCGCCATAAGCGAAACCGAACATACGTCCCATATCAAACTTCAGTTCCTGAAAATCTGTGTTCAGGCGGTAACCGCCAATTTCTTTTCTGTAAAGATAATGATCTGCGCTTTTTACGATTTTTCTGATCTGCGCATCAGTGGCAACATTTCCCATAATAGAGAAAACCTGGCCCGTGAGCATCATACGCACCTGTTCATGGTGGAAACCTTCCACTGCCTCTCCATGATTATCGTAATAGCTGTTATACCATCCTTCTTCGCTGTCTTTGCCATCAATCCATTCCTGTGAACGGATATGATTTGTCAGCCAGTTGGATTTCTGGATCAGGTTGGCAGCAAGTGTGGAGAGAGAGAAGTTTTTCTTTCTGCCGCTCAGGTTATGCCTGCAGCTTTTGGCATATTCAGTAAGAACCTTTTTCTTTTCAGATACACTGTCAAACATATCTGTCTGGTCGTTCAGCAGGATTTCAATTTCCTCTGACAGCGGGATACTGGTTTCGCCTGCAGATTCCATAAGGCGTAATATGGAAGCAAGAGTATGGAGATTGCCCGCATAAGCACAGGTAAAGGCAACACTTTCACCATTTTCTGCTGCCATATCCAGGGCATCGTTCCAGTCAGCTCCGCGGAGACGGTAAATATTATGAACACCTACATCATAAAAAGCGGCAAGCTGCTGGATCAGAATGTGCTCCAGAACACTTCCGGTATATACCTGACCGTCTTCGGTGCGCTGTTTATTTCCATATGCGTCATTCCAGAGAGTATCAATTTCTGTGCCGCGCATGGTTTGTGCATCTTTAAAATAAGGAACCTGTTTCTTAAGAATCTCTATATCTCCGGTCTGATTAATATAAAGACTGGTCGTGATTAGCGGCCAGAGTGCATGATCCATCCATACACGTGCGATTCCGTTTCTGTCAGCGATAAAATTGCCGTCACCGTCTCCGATAATAGTAGCATTTGTACCATCAATACGTACGCCGCCATAATTCTTTTCAATCATGGCACCTACATTCTGAGGATTCATCAGCAGAAGAGAAAGACAATCCTGCCACAGATCACGCCATCCGCGTCCACCACGTCCGTAATCATGATGAGGAAGGAAAGAACAGCCAAATAAACGGCGCAGGAATGGCTGGAAACTTACCCATTTCATATAACTGTCAAAGTCAGGATCCTGTGTGTGGAAGTCAACGTTTACCTGTTTTTTCCAGTAAATTCTGGTTTCTTCCAGTGCATTTTTTACTTTATCGGAAGTATTGTATTTTTCAAAAATATTTTCAATTTCTTCTTTACTGTCGGCAATACCTGATAATAAAATAAAGTCTGTTTTTTCACCGGGAGCCAGTGTGAAAGATGAGAAACAGAAAGCACCCATTGCTTCCTTTCCTGCTGCCAGACTGTGTGCGGGAACTCCTTTATATCCTTCATATACTGTGCGTGGATGTGTATAGGTACCACCTTCTCCGATAAAATCTTCTACAGTCGGATAATAGGAAATCGGATTTTCTCCCTTTCCGGAACAGCCATTTACATAATAGATTTTATGATTTGGCTGATGTCCCCGCTCGTCAAATGACATGGTGGGGCAGACGTTGATTCCATGTTCTGTTGTCTCGATACGATGGAGCATGGAAGTGACATTTCGATGATCACGAATGTTATCCGCACTTCTTCCGTAAACAGGAATTGCACCATATGCAGTAAATTTCTGTACAGTATCTGTCTGGTTTTCAACCGTCACATACATAATCTCCACATTATCGCTTTTGGGGATAAAAGAAGTAACTGTGGAGATGAGCCCAAGTTCTCTGGAAGTCCTTTTCAAAGTCTGCCACATGAATCCGGCGGTTAGTTCACTGTCTTCCTGCCTGTCAGTAAAACGGTCGGCTTCCTGCTGAGCAGAGGAACCTGTTACTGAATAAGGAATGTGTCCTTCTTTTACGATCCAGAAATTTCTGGAAGAACGATTGTTATGAAGATTCTCGGAACTGACCGGTTCCAGCAGGAAGGTATCCTGATCAATTTTGCTGTCACCTCCAAGCACTGGTGTGACGGAACTTTTCAGACCTGCTTCTGATGCAAGAGGAAAATAAAGATAACTGGTATTTTCCGGTCTGTTCACACAAAAGCTTCCATGATTATCAATAAACTTAATATGTTTCAACATTTTTCTCCTTCCATAAATATTGTATGGAAATTATATCGGAAATGAGATCTTTCGGAAATAAGAAACATGAAGTAAGTATCAGAATCATGACATAAAATAACACAATTTCAGAAAAATATATGAGCAGGTAATGAATCAGATTGCGAATATTCATCTGGCTGATTTATAGAAAAATGGTACTTTTTATACAAAAATACTAATAAAAAAACAGAAAGATTATGATTTTAGGAAAGATTTCCTTATTAAATGACAAAATCTGTCTGTATATAAAAAGAACACAATGAGGTCATGAATCTGACATTTTGGTGGAAATTATAATATACCCGAAAAGCAGCTTAAGCTATAATCTGATACATCAAGTGAGGCAAGAAACTCACAAAGAGAAAAAAAGAAAAAGGAGGGCTTTTTTAATGAAAAAGAAAGCATTAGCTGTTTTACTTACAGCATCCGTAATTGCAGGTACAATGGGCGGAACCGCTACAATCGTACATGCAGATGAAGAAGGAAAAGTAATCAATATTTATTCCTGGAATGATGAATTCCGTCAGCGTCTGGAAGCAGTATATCCTGAAGTAAAAGAAACATCCAAAGACGGAACAGTAACAACATTAAACGATGGAACAGAAATTCACTGGATCATAAATCCAAATCAGGATGGTGTTTATCAGCAGAAACTTGATGAAGCTCTTATGAATCAGGCTGATGCATCAGCAGATGATAAGGTAGATATCTTCTTATCAGAAACAGATTATGTATACAAATATACAGATGCAGCAGCGGATGTGGCAATGCCTCTGACAGATCTTGGAATTGATCCTGACAAAGATCTTGCAGATCAGTATGACTTTACAAAAACAACTGCATCTGATGCAGATGGAGTACAGAGAGGATCTACATGGCAGTGCTGCCCTGGACTTCTTGTATATCGTCGTGATATTGCCAAAGATGTGTTCGGAACCGACGATCCTGAAGAAGTAGGCAAGAAAATGAAAGACTGGGATACAGCAAAAGCTACAGCTGAAGAACTGAAAGCAAAAGGATATTACACATTTGCTTCTTATGCTGATACATTCAGACTGTATGGAAACAGCATTTCCCAGCCATGGGTAGAAGACGGTGCAACAACTGTTAACGTAGACCAACAGGTAATGAACTGGATCAAAGATTCCAAAGAATGGCTGGATGCAGGATACCTGAACAAAACTGTAAAAGGTCAGTGGAATGATGACTGGAACAAAGCTATGGGATCTGAATCCAAAGTATTTGCATTCCTCTTCCCGGCATGGGGAATTGACTTTACATTGAAACCAAACTGGGATGGAGAAGACGGAGAATGGGCTGTTACAAATCCACCACAGGAATACAATTGGGGCGGTTCTTACATCCATGCAGCAACAGGAACAGATAATCCGGAACATGCAAAAGATATCATTCTTGCACTGACAGGAAATAAGGACAATTTATTAAAGATTTCCAAAGATTATTCTGACTTTACAAATACAAAGAGTGGTATGCAGGAAGTTGCAACAGATGATACTTTCGCATCTGACTTCCTTGGCGGACAGAATCCATTTACATATTTCTCACCGGTTGCAGAGAACATCAAGATTGCACCACTTTCTGCTTATGACCAGGGATGTGTAGAACTGATCCAGAACGCTTTCAGCGATTACTTCCAGGGTCAGGTAGACTATGACAAAGCAAAATCAAACTTTGAAACAGCAATCAAAGAACGTTATCCGGAAATCCAGGAAGTTAACTGGGCTGAATAATAAACGCTTTTGAATTGACAGTTAAAAAGTTTCAGGTGTAAATAACCTGTACAGATGCATTTGTATTTGCCAGACACACATGAACGCGATGTGTGTCTGGCGCTAATATGTAAAGGAAGGAATGCTGAACTATGAAAAAAAAGAAAAGCATCAGCTATGCAAAATGGGGATACATCTTTATCCTTCCATTTTTTATAACTTTTTTAATCTTTTCTTTGATTCCGCTGGTAGATACTGTACGTTATAGTTTCTATGAATATTATCGTTCAGGAATTAAAGAAATCGGACCGAATTTTATTGGAATGGCAAACTATCTGAGTCTGTTGAAGTCAGATATGCTCAAATACAGTGCTAATACACTGATTCTGTGGGTAATCGGATTTGTACCGCAGATCGTGATCGCACTGGTTCTGGCATGTTGGTTTACAGATGCGCGTCTGAAGATCCATGGACAGCAGTTTTTCAAGGTTGTTATTTATCTTCCTAACCTGATCATGGCTTCTGCATTTGCATTATTGTTCTTTACCATGTTCTCTACCAACGGACCGATTAACTCTATTCTGATGTCTCTGGGATGGGTTAAAAATCCGATAGATTTCCTGGGTTCTGTAATCGGAACCAGATCTCTGGTCGGATTTATGAACTTCCTGATGTGGTTTGGTAATACAACAATTATGCTGATGGCTGCTGTTATGGGTATCAGTATGGATATTTTTGAAGCATCTGAACTGGATGGCTGTAACAGTATCAAGAGATTTTTCTATATCACACTGCCGCTGATCCGTCCGATCCTTGCTTATACACTGATCACATCTATCATCGGTGGTCTTCAGATGTTCGATGTTCCTCAGATTCTTACAAATGGACAGGGAAATCCGGACCGTACATCTATGACTCTGATTATGTTCCTGAACAGCCACTTAAAGAGCAAGAACTATGGTATGGCAGGTGCACTGTCCGTATATCTGTTTATTGTCAGCGGTATTTTATGTATGATCGTATATAAGATGACAAATGACACAGACCCGGACGGATCTAAGAAAGCTGCAAAGAAAAAAGCAAAAGAAGAAAGAAGGAGGAGATAAACTATGAAATCAAATACATCAGGTCGTGTGCGCAGTATTTTTGTTCATCTTGTGCTGATCTTTTTATCCTTCCTGTGTCTGTTTTTCTTTTACATTCTGATTGTAAATGCAACACGTTCCCATGCGGATCTGCAGAAAGGATTTTCAGCACTTCCCGGAAAATATTTTCTTGAGAATCTGAAGAATGTGGCAAATGACGGAAGTTTCCCGATGTTCCGCGGTATTCTTAACAGTGTTGTTGTATCTTCCTGCAGTGCTGCACTTTGTACATATTTTTCTTCTTTGACAGCTTATGGTCTATATGCTTATGATTTTAAAATGAAGAAAGCAGCTTTTACCTTTATTATGGCAATTCTTGTTATGCCTACACAGGTAACAGCAATGGGATTTTTACGACTGATCACAAAGATGGGAATGTATGACTCTTTACTTCCGCTGATCATTCCATCCATTGCATCTCCGGCAGTCTTTTACTTTATGTACAGTTACCTTCAGTCTTCCCTTCCTTTATCCCTTGTGGAAGCGGCAAGAATTGATGGCTCCGGAGAATTCAGAACCTTTAACAGTATTGTACTTCCGATCATGAAACCGGCAGTAGCAGTACAGGCAATCTTTACTTTCGTAGGATCCTGGAACAATTACTTCGTTCCTGCCCTGATCATTCAGTCAAAGAGCAAAATGACAGTGCCGATCCTGATTGCAACTCTGCGTGGTGCTGATTATATGAACTTTGATATGGGTAAAATTTACATGATGATCACTGTTGCGATCGTGCCAATCATTATTGTATATCTGCTTTTATCCAAATACATTATTGCAGGTGTAACACTTGGTGGTGTAAAAGAATAATGAGAATTAAGAACCCCCATAGAGAGAATGCTATGGAGGTTCTTTTCATGAGAATTATAATATTAAAAACAGGAGTATAATTATATGAAGAAATGGATTTACAGTGGAACTAGAGAAGAACAGCCGTCAGAGAGAGAACTGATGCATGGAAAGCTTGCCAGAAAAGCGGCGTCAGAAGGCATTGTTCTGCTGAAAAATGAAGGAATCCTTCCATTAAAGAAAGATACAGCTGCTGCACTTCTTGGGTATGGAGCAGAGAAAACCGTAAAGGGTGGAATTGGTTCTGGAGATGTTAACAACAGAAAGAATATTTCCATTTATCAGGGACTGAAAGAAGCAGGAGTAAAAATTGTAAGCGAAGACTGGATCAGCGATTATCACAATCGCTATGAGCAGGCGAGAGAGGCGTGGAAAGAAAAAGTTCTGGAAGAAGCTAAGAAAGTAGATAATCCTTTTGATGCCTATGCAGAGAATCCTTTTGCAATGCCGCTGGGACGTAAGGTGGCAGAGGAAGATATCTGTGAAGCAGATGTGGTGATTTATGTGATCAGTCGTATTTCAGGAGAAGGAAAAGACCGCCGCAGAGTAAAGGGAGATTACTATTTAAGCGAGAGAGAAGAGGAAGATTTACGTTATCTTGCAGAAATGAACAAACCTGTGATCCTTATTCTTAATGCAGGTGGTCCTGTGGAGCTGACAGATATTCTGGAACAGACAGACAATATAAAAGGAATCTTAAATATTTCTCAGCTTGGTCAGGAAGGGGGAGATGCCCTGGCTGATGTACTTCTGGGAAAAGAAGTGCCGGGCGGTAAACTGACAACAACCTGGGCAAGGCGATACGAGGATTATCCGGCTTCAGAAGAGTATGGGTATCTGAATGGCAATCTGGAAAAGGAAAAATACAAAGAAGGTATTTATGTAGGTTACAGATATTTTGACAGCTTTGACAAAAAAGTGATGTTTCCGTTTGGGTTTGGTCTTTCTTATACTATGTTTGAGATGAAGTGTTGCAGCATAAATATGGAAGAAAGTAAGATCAGAGCAGAGGTTCAGGTTACAAATACAGGAAATGAATATGCTGGTAAAGAAGTGGTACAGATTTATGTTACGCTTCCGCAGACAGAACTGGAAAAAGAGTATAAGAGACTGGCAGGTTTTGCAAAAACCAGACTTCTGAAGCCGGGAGAAACACAAACACTTACTGTTGAGATTCCGCAGAAACAACTGGCTTCTTTCAATGAGAAAACACATACATGGATAGTGGAAAAAGGCAAATATGGCATTCTGGTCGGAAACAGTTCAGACAAACTGAAACTGGAAGCAGTTCTGGTAGTTTCAGATGATACAGTACTGGAACAGATGGATAAAATCTGTCCGCTTCAGGAAGAACTGGAACAGATTTATCTGACAAAAGAATTGAAAGAAAAATCTGTGCAGAGACAGGAAAAACTGATAACAGCGCAGGTTCCGGAATATTATTTTAAACCTGCGATGATACCGGCAAAATCGGAAAATGCCGGAAAAAATCAGGAAAATCTGACAGAGGAAGAAAAAAGATTTGTTTCTGTTCTGGAAGACAGAACTACAGAAGAGCTGATTCCTCTGCTTTATGGAAAGATTTCAGAGAATATCAGTACTCTTGGTGCAGCAGGGATTCGAGTACCGGGATCAGCAGGTGAAACCTGCGGTACTTTGGAAGAGTATGGAATCCCTTCTCTTGTTATGGCGGACGGTCCGGCAGGTATCCGCCTTAGACAGTGGTATGAAGTAGATAAAGAGGCAGACAGTATCTATGAAATGGGAGTTCTTGGTTCACTGGAAAATGGAATTCTGGAACCTGGTGTGCATCATGAGAATGCAGACACTTATTATCAGTACTGTACTGCTTTTCCGGTAGGAACAGCACTGGCACAGACCTGGGATACAGATCTCATGACAGAGTTTGGAAAAGCAATCGCAGAAGAAATGGAAGAATTTCGTGTGAATCTGTGGCTTGCACCAGGCATGAATATCCACAGAAATCCATTATGTGGAAGAAATTATGAATATTATTCAGAAGATCCATATCTGTCAGGGATGCTGGCAGCAGCAGTGATCCGGGGTGTTCAGAGCAAGTCAGGATGTGGCGTAACAATCAAGCATTTTGCATGTAATAATCAGGAAGATAACCGCATGGGTGTTGACTCCTGCGTATCCGAACGTGCGCTCAGAGAAATCTATCTCCGCGGATTTGAAATTGCAGTAAAAGAAGGAAATCCTGTTTCTATTATGACTTCCTATAATCTTATCAACGGTATTCATGCGGCGAACAGCAAAGATCTGTGCATGACAGTTGCCAGAAAAGAATGGGGATTTGACGGAGCAATTATGTCAGACTGGAACACAACAGTTCCGGAAGATGGAAGCGTTCCATGGAAATGTGTGGCAGCAGGCAATGACATTATCATGCCTGGAAATCCGGATGATGATAAGAATATTCGCCAGGCATATAAAGAAGGTAAACTTACAGAAGAAGAAATCCGAAATTGTGCCGGACATCTGGTATCTATGATCCGTAGATTAGAGCGTACAGATTGTTGAAATGATTTTTCAAACATGCTCTAAATGAAAACAGATAGAATTCTGGCATATGCTGAAAATACAGTAATGAGAGGACAATATTAATTATTAAAATCAATCGGAAGACCATCAGAGGCCTTCCGATTGATTTAGTGCTCATAATAACTGGATTTTTTATTTGCATCAGCAGATTTTCAGCAGATTTTCAAAGGAGAAAATCTCTTTTTCAGACATTAATTCTTCAAATCTGTTCAGGTTAAGATCTGAGTGTTCCAGTTCTCTTGAAAACTGATAACAGATACGGATCTGGTCATCCAGCTTAAACTGCCGGTTGTTTTTCAGATAGGTTCCCACATTTAATTCATGTATGAACAGGGTGCACACAACTGCCATTTTCACCTTGGCGAAGATCTCATCATCATAAACTGCACCGCAGAAATAGGTATAGATCCAGTAAACAAGAAGCTGTTCCTCCTGAATCTGCCAGTCCGGATAAGAGAAATCAAATTCACTTTTCTGCCAGGAATAAAGATTTCCGGAGTCAGACTGCGGATCTGTATTTCTATTATACAGTGGAGTCAGACAATTCTTTAAGTATTCCTGCCATCCCGGGCGCAGAACCTCCATTTCCGGGACAACAGTTTTCCACATTTTTTTAAATAATTGTTCTGGTGTATTTGCGCAGGCAGATGCAGCAGAACTGTTTTCTATGTTATCTGCATTTATACGAGAGTAAATTTTGCTGCAAAATCTATCTCCGTATCCGGAATCTTCATGTCGTTTTCGCATTTCTTCCCATTTAAAGAGTTCATTTTTATTTACACATAACTGGAAATCATGTGCAGCAGCCAGAAGTTTCCACAGACGTTTCTGCATGGGTACAGCTCTGTCCTGGATGATATCTATAAGCATATCACGGGTGTCCATAAGTGCAGTGAACAGGAAATAATCAAAGTCATCATAGACTTCTTCTTTTGCCTTTTTTTCTTTTGTGATAAAGTGTACCTTTTCTTTTTGGGAAAGTAAAATCCTTGCTGCCTCCGGACAGGAGAGCGACAGGGAAATCTCACGCAGACCTTCAAATTCTTCAATATGTCTAGGATAATTTCTGCAGGTTCTGCAGAACATTTCCGGTCCTGCTTCTGTGTAGATATCACACAGGTTCTCTTCGTTGAGAAAAGCACAGCGTCTGTTATACTGGCGGAAAACATGTTGTTTCCAGTCAATATCATTGTGCAGGCGATTGCGGAACGGACCTTTAAAGTGCTGGTACTTCTTCAGTGCCGGATCGTCAATCACGATCTGCCATCCTGCGCAGCAGGTATCCGGACAGGCTCCTGCAATGCAGGAAAATTCTTTATAGTAGTTTGGAAATGTGTATTGCATGATATTAAATAGGATCCTTTCTTTTTTTCTTAAGTTTACGGTAAGTTCCTGCAGTCATGCCACAGGATTTGCGAAAGCTCTGGGAGAGATAACTCTGAGAGGAGAATCCTGTGAGATGCGCAATATCTGAAATCCCGTAATCAGTATTTTCCAGAAGCTCTTTACATACCTCAATCCGCTTTCGGTTTAGATAGTTCATAGGAGAAATCCCATAATATTTGGTAAATTCATGGCTGAGATAATACTTGTTCAGGTGGCTGATGGCAGACAGATGATCAAGAGAGATGTTTCCTCCGTAATTAGAATCAAGATATCGCTTGATATGTGCACATTCCTTGCTTGGATGTTGTGCAGTGATCAGTTCAAAAGGAGAATCTGTGATCCGCTGAAGCTGAAGGATCAGAATATTAAGCATATGTCTGCAGATTTTTTCGTACCCTTCCGATTGATTATCCAGTTCTTGAAACAGAGCATTAAAGTAAAAAAGCAGATCTGTTTTCTTTTTTCTGCAGTTAAAGATGCGATATTCTTTCTGATCATTAAAAGAGAAAGATAATCCGTCTACGCCCACTGTGAAATAGCTGAGAGGTGGGTTTCCTCTGGAAATTTCAGTGTGATTAATGTGAGGGTTAACAATGATCAGGTCATCTTTTGAAATAGGGTAGATTTCATCTTCAAGCAGAAATTCCCCCTGTCCGTCCCGCACATAAAATAATTCAGTGAATGCATGGGAGTGGGGAATGCTTGGCCAGTCACCTTCATAGAGGGAAGAAGATGCATTCAGAAGTGTGACCTCCTGTGGAGCCTGTCTCTTATACACATCTGACGCTGCCGACGAACTCTAGGG
>ENA-OYZI01000321-OYZI01000321.1-human-gut-metagenome-genome-assembly--contig:-NODE-321-length-14065-cov-9.523198_pt1 | contig 14065 bp, 9 predicted proteins | sample MGYA00243288_ERZ653471 | MGnify/ENA primary metagenome ERZ653471 (study PRJEB26926, sample SAMN06164901) | human gut metagenome | biome: ENVO:00009003; feature: ENVO:2100002; material: ENVO:00002003... | reverse complement strand
TCTAAAAGCTGATGGATACGTCCGCTGACATCTTCCCATGATAAAAATGCCTTATCTAAGATATGGTCTGTAACCGTATGCCCCACTGCGATCTGCATCCCGGTTTCATCAAACCAGACTGAATATTCATTTCCATCAATCTGAAAACCTTTTCCACCTTTACGGTATTCACGCTTCACAAACTCCGTATATTCCTCCGGTGTCTGTTCACTCATGAAATTATAGATGATCCGGAGCTGGCTGGCTTTCCGGTTTCCTCCTGTCCGTAAGATCTCATCGACAACTTCCTCTGGAATCGGGATTTCTCCGGCATAAAGGGCAGCTGCCCTCTCCTCGATCTGCCGTCTTTGTTCATTTACGGTTGGATATTCGGGCAAAGATAAAGCAGAGGCGATCTCTTCCTCTGCTTTACTCAATCCATCTTCTCTTGTATCTTCGACTAACTGTATACCAATTCCGTCAAGATGCTCTCTTCCGCTGTTGCCATCAGTGCGTTCATGTGTGCTGTCCATGCCATCGGATCTGCTTCCTTGTCCGGTGCCGGACTCTTCTCCAGTAATTTCTCCATCTGGCTGTCCATTCTCTCCTGTGCCGCTTTCTCGATCTGTTCCAGATGGCTGTTCAGCTTCCCGGTCAGGAACAGGCTCTGATAAAGGCTGTTCTTGTGTTCCTTCAGAAATGTCCTCCGCAGCATCCCGTATTTCCCGATCGTCACTTCTTCCTCTTCGACGGTCAGATTCGGAAACAGGTAATCTCCCTTGCGATGATATGTCAGTTCCATAATCGGTTCCTCCTTCATTTTCAATATTTTCTTCTTTTTTCGTTTCTGCATCCCGGTTTTTAGTTTCACGCATTAACGTGGTAAAGTTATTATAATTCCTTTCATTGGAATTTTCAACCTCTTTTCTCGCTTCTTCCAGAGAAATTTTATGTACGGTCTTTCCAATATCAATCAGAATACTCTCACTGAGCTGGCTTGCCGCATTTCCAAGAAAGGTGAGAACTGACAGACGGTTATAATCTGTGATATGCATAAAGTCCTCTTCTTCCAGAAGTTCCATCGGGTCAAGCCCGCATCGCCTGGAAAGCAGATAGTAAACACTGTCTGTTGCCAGCTGACGAAAATCACTGCGGATCGTCACCTCATCCAGATCTTCCAGATAAGTACCTTCTACAGCATATTCCAATCCGTCCAGGTATTCCTCCAGATTATCACTGACCATTTCCCTTGCGACTGCCATCAATGCATCCTGCAAAGTTGCTGTATCTTTTTCTTCCAGAGCATAGACCTCTGCCAGATGGGTGAGGATTTCTTCTCTCTGGTGTTCCTGCATCTGCCACAGATACGGGCTTCTGCCCCCGGCTACCATGTGGGTATCCGAAATATCAAACACATAACGGAGTCTGGTATGCTGCCCTGTTTCATCAAGCAGGGCGATTCCCCTTGCACCACGGTTCACCCATCGGAACATCTTTTCATTCCATAATTCCAGTGATGCACAGGCTGTTGCTTCCGGATGCTGTGCATGGATCAGAAGCTGGTCTGAAAAAGAATAACGGTATAACCTTGATGCTGTGTCCATATAATCCATCCAGTCTCTGGGGGAACCGCTCACTGATACCGCATGTTCCTGTGCCAGATCCCGGATGTCCTGTAATTTAGACATATCGCTTTACCTCCTTGTCTTATTTCTTTTTCTTCTTTGGGAATTCCAGATGGAATCTCGGCTTGCCATCCTCCAGTGTGAGTAACAGATCTGCATCAAATTTCATATCTTTCTTTTTAGAATACAGACCTTTTACATGGGTACAAGCCTTATCAAGAAGTTCTCTTGCCATCTTTTTATCCAGATTTTTCTCCATGCTTCCTAAGAAGCGGTTTTCTTTCCAAAGGGCAAAATCACACTGACGGTTTGAACAGTAAAAATTCTGTTTCCCCTCAAAAACATCACAGCCACAGACCGGGCATTTGCCGATTACTTCCCTCGCAGTCTGAAATCTCCTGCGTTCCTCTTCTGGTATCTCCCTGCATACCTCTAAAATCTTACGGACAAGAGAAGTAACCTCTCCCATGAACTGAGTATCTGTAATCTGTCCTTTTTCCATCATCAACAGCTGGTTCTCCCATTCCGCAGTCATTACTGCTGATTTCAGATACTCTGGCATGACCTTTACTAATTCCTTTCCCTCGGTACTTGGTAATATCTGCTTACCCTTTCTCTGTGCATAACCGGAAGAAACCAATTTTTCAATGATACTTGCCCTTGTTGCCGGAGTCCCCAGCCCTTTCTTTTCTGTTTCAGAATCAAACTCCTTATTACCGGCTGTTTCCATTGCAGCGAGGAGCGTATCTTCATTGAATGGTTTCGGCGGAGAGGTATAATGTGTGGTTTTATCCGCTTTTACTGGAAAAAGCCTCATTCCTTCTTCATACCCAGCAGGAATCGAAGTCTCTTTTTCCTTTCCCTCCACTGGTTCCGCTTTGACATACAGATGTTTAAATGCCTTTTCTACTTCCTTAAATCCCATCTGTACTGGAATCTTCCCTCTGGCTTTAAAATCATGTTCCTGGCACTTTACCGTAATATCTGTCTGCTCATACAGATATTCTTCTCCGGTTGCCTGTACCAGCTGCTGACAGATCAGCATCATCAGATTCTTTTTATCTGCTGGTAAATCAGCAATTCCTTTCTCCACGGCTTCTTTCGTCGGAAGAATCGCATGGTGATCAGATACCTTTGTATTGTTGATTACCCTTTTTATGCCATGCCCCAACTGTCCATAATCTACAAATGGAAGTAATACTGGCATTTTTCCTACCAGTTCCTCTACCGAATCTTTCATATCCTCCGTTACAAACTGGCTGTCTGTTCTTGGATAAGTAACCAGCTTTTCTTCATATAATTCCTGTAACATATCCAGTGTGCGTTTCGCTGTATATCCAAAGTAACGGTTGGCTTCTCTCTGCAGACTTGTCAGATCATAAAGTCTTGGAGGAAATGCTTTTTTATCTTCCTTCTTCATCTGTGTGACCACAGCGGTCGAACCATTACATAACGCTGCCAGCAGATCCGCAGCTTCTTCATTTGCAATGTTCTCGGAAACTACTGTAAGTTTTCCATCTGTCAGTGCTACCTTATAAAACGCTTCTTTTTGGAAATGCTCGATCCTCTCCTGCCGTTCTGCAAGCATGGCAAGGGTTGGGGTCTGTACCCTGCCCACAACCAATCGTTTAAAATATCTCGTGGTGTATGCTCTGGTTCCATTCATTCCGATCAGCCAGTCAGCCTGTGCCCTGCACACCGCAGCCATACAGAGATTCTTGTATTCTTCCTCACTTTTCATTGTCTGGAAGCCTTTCTGAATGGCGGCATCTTCCATCGAGCTGATCCACAGACGTTTCACTGGTTTCCTGCATCCGGCAAGGTTATATACTCTCTGAAAAATCAGTTCTCCTTCTCTTCCTGCATCACAGCCATTTACCAGATATTCCACATCACTTCGGTTCATCAGACCTTTTAAGACATCAAACTGCTTCTTTTTATCCTTGGAAACTTTCAGCTTCCATACCTCTGGAAGGATTGGCAGATCATCAAACTGCCATTTTTCATATTTCGGGTCATATTCCTCTGGCTGTGCATACTCTGCCAGATGTCCTAAACACCAGCTGACGATACAGCTTTCTCCCTCCAGATAACCGTCTTCCCGCTTATAAGCGGACAGATTTTTCGCATAACTTTGTGCTACACTTGGCTTCTCTGCGATCACTAAAAATTTAGACATAATCCTTTCCTTTCTACCAAAAAAGGCAGCCAAGATTTCTGGCTGCCCCTGTCCTTATTACTGTTTCCATCTCTTAAAAACGCTTATTCTTCTTTTTCATCGTCCTCTTCATTTACATAAGGACCGTCTGAAAATTCAAGCTGTTCACTTACATAATCTTCGTCCTTACTGCGTCCATGTTTCTTATAGACTGCGATTCCTGCAAAGCCTAAGATTGCTACAACTACGATAGCTGCAAGACCTTTCACATTCATTCCGCTTTTCTCTTCTTTCTTCACTTCGGTTTCCTCCTCTGCTGCTGGTGTAGTCTCCGGTGTGGTTTCCGGGATCACTACGGTTGATTCTTCAGTTTCCTTGTCTTTTTCTGTTTCATCCAGAAATTCTGCCAGATCGTTCTCATCGACCAGAGACATCATATACACGTTCTCTGTATTACTGGAACGGTCAATGACCATGTAAAAAGTATTCCCCTTTTTCGTCTGGATAGTAAGGAACTGTTTTGTATCATCATTTTCCTTATCATCTACAAGCTGGGCATTTCCCGGTGTAGAAAAAGCAGAATTATTACTTTCTCCGGTAACTCTTCCCGTATCCTCTGCTTTCTCCGTATCTTTACTCTTTTCTGTTGTTGTCTCTTCCACCACCGCTGTCGTTGTCTCTTCTGCCGGTGGATTTGCATTTGCATAAACAGTAGCAAGGGATGTTCCCGAAATCATTGTTACCGCCATAGCAATCATCAGAAGTTTCTTTACCACTTTATTCCTCATCGTCTAAAACCTCTCTTTCTGCCACCTGCCCCACAGGTGGTCTGTTATCGCTTTCTTTTTGGGGTGTCTCCTTGGTATCTTCCACTGTGATACCGCCGTCCTCATTCATCTGAATCATAACGGTTCCTTTCTGAATCCCGTCAAGCAGTACCAGCAGCTCCCGGCTGTCCAGTTTCATAGAACGAAATGATTTGATAATCTCCATATCTTCCATCTGTTGTTTTAAAGTATTCTGCCGTTTCAAATGTTCCTGAAGCTCTGCAATCTTATCCTCTGTTTTCTGAATATCATCCAGAATCTTTTTCAATTTCATGTTCATCTGCCTGTCACCTCCTCTAATGCAGACGACCAAATGCCATAAAGTGTTCCTGCCAGTAGGCACTTGCGATACTTGTATATTGCACCGGCTTACCACAATGAATCATCATGTTATTGCCGACATAGATTCCAACATGACTCGCTCCACTTGTGTTATAAGTTCCCTGGAAGAAGATCAAGTCTCCCGGTTTTGCTTCCGATGGAGATACCTGCGAACAGTGAGAACGAAGTCCATCGGCAGTACATCTTCCAATATTCCATCCATTTCCACAATTATTGATAACCCAGCTTACAAATCCGGAACAATCAAATCCACTTGGGGAATAACCACCCCAGACATAAGGAACTCCCAGATATTTCTCTGCTTCCCGGATCATCTTTGCAAACTGTGGATCAGATAAAGCATCTGTCGGTATGGTATAACCAAATCCACCACTTCCGGTGGGTATGCTGTTTAAGTCAAACAGGTAATCACGATTTCCATAATATTTGTTATACGCATCGTATCTTTCCTGTTCTTCTTCCGTCATGCGGCTTCTCAATATGGTATCCAGATTGCGGTTTGTCATCGTCACATCCAGACGGTTTACTTCTTTCGTTGTCGTAACCTGCACTTCCTGGCTTCCATTGCTGTCTGCTATGTATGCCTCCCATGTCTGGTGCCCGTGTGCGGAAGCTGCTGCATGGTTATCATAATAAACATCAAACTGAACACCATATCTTGCAAAAGCTCCGGTATCTTCTACTACATATTCCACACCATTCATAATGACATGGGTTCCCATCGGTACAAAAGGATTCGATGCATCTACAGCGATCGTATGATTGGCTGTCGGCATCGCACCACTGGCTGTCGGTCCTCCACTCCACTGCCCACAGCAGATGGAGCAATTACAATACCCACTGGTGACAACCTGTCCCAGTGATTCTCCTACCCGGACTGTCTTGGTTTCGGTAACTGTCTCTCTGGTAGAATCTGTCGTAATCCCATACTGCTGACGGAAAATGGACTCTATCTCCTCTGCCACTTCATCATAAGTAAAGCCACCATATTTTACTGTTAGATACGAAATCAACTGATATGGGTTATGCCCGATTTCATCAATCTGGTACCGGTATTCATCGTAATCCGGATGCGTGGATTCCATCTGATTGATCTGCGTATTTAAGGCTTCTTCTAATGCCCGGTATGCATTTTCAGCGGCATAAATGTCCTCATCTGTACTGGAATAACTGGTGGAAATAATGGCAGACGAAGCTCCCTGCAGGGACGCACTGCAGCTGGTAAAACTTGCTGCAATCAAGACAAAGATCAATCCAAAAATAGCAACTGTAGCAAAAATCCCACGGTTTTGTGCCGCAATCATTTTGACTGCATCTTTTGCTTTCTCTGTAAATTTCTGTGCTGAAGTAATCGCCACATCCTTTGCCTTTTTGCTCTGCTTTGCTGCCTGATACTGTTTCTGATAACGTTTCTTCTGGAACAGCTTTTGCAATGCAGATTTTCTTTTCTGCTCCGCTTCCTTCTTCACCATCTTTTTTGCTTCATTTCCATAAACAGATTCAAACATCAGCCTGCTTTTTTCTGCTTCATCAAGAACGCTTTCTTTCAGTCTTTTTGACTGTTCCCTCCTTTGCTTTAAGCGTTCCCTTGTATAAATGGATTTTCTTGCAAGGCTTTCTCCTGCAAGCTCTGCCCGGTGTGCCCCTTCTACCGCAGCATTATCCTCTTCTGCCTCATGGGTTTTCCAATGAGCCGCCGTAGCCGCAGCATCTTTCACGGCAGATGCAGAACTTCGGATACCGATACCGGCTCCATGTACCATGCCATCACTTTCATCGCCAAACGATAATCTGGAACTCTTTTTCCGCTGTTCTTTCAGCACACGTTCCCGCTTCGATTTGCCTTTGATCTCCTCCGAAAATCCATCCAGAGACTCTTCTGCCACTTCTGAAGTTTCCCTGTACCGGGCAGCTTCTCTCTTTGCCGTCTTGCTTTCTTCGGAAGCCTCCTTTTCCTTCCGTCTTTCTTTTGACGCATAATCTCTGACCATCTTTTTCTTACGGAGATCCCGGCTGTCTGCAACCGTTTCCAGATAAGCCCGTTCTCCCCTTGGCTGTCCACGGATGCTCTCACTGCGAAATGCGGATTTCGTTGCAGCTGTGCTTTCATCGGCTACTTGTTCCCCATCCAGTTCTCTATCTATATCTTGTTCTGACTCCTCATCCAGTACAGATTCTCTACTATATCTGGTTTTTTTGGAACTTTGCTCCGGATGTTCTGTTTCCCTTTTTTCATTGATATGCTCACGCCTTCTCTTACTGAAATCCAGCTCATCCTTTTTTTCACTACGGGAAACCTCTGTATCCATATCCCGTCCAGTGATCCTTTTTTCTTCTTTATTCCGAAGGTTCTCTTCTCTAAGACCATCACGACTCATCTTCTGAACGGTTTTATCTCTCGCCTTATACTCATGCTCCTGCAAATCTCACCATCCCCTTTACTGTTTACCTGTTATTCTGCTTTATCCTGATAGCTCTCCCATTTTTCCAGTACCTCATCTGCCAGTCCTGCAATGGAATCTGTCAGCTTATCTGTAAGTCTTTCACTCAATGTTCTTCTTGCAGCCAAGCAGGAAGTAATCCCCATAAAGTCAATCAGTTCCGCTAAATACAGCAGATCATCTAACATCTCGCCAAACACCTCCTCCCCGTTACTGTCCTTTCCTTTTTCTAAAAGTTCTTTATAATTGTCTGCACAGATTCTCTCTGCAAATACACAGCAAGGTTCCCCATTGCATCTCTCAAAATTCGTATAATCTCTCATGTAGTGATCCTCCATTTCATTCTTGGGCAGAAAAAAGGCCGGAAATCTTTTCCCGGCTCATCCCCTGCTTTTGTTCTATTTTTTTTATATTTTTTAATCGTCTCTTTCTCCGATACCAAGTTTTTTACGCTTCTCCACCTCATCCGGCTTAGAAGTCATCAACGCATACAGCATCAGGGAATTATCAAATTTATCCTTAAACGGAATAATGGTACTGCCATAAAAGACCAGTCCCTCACCTTCCCCACTGTTGGTAACATAAGAAAGCTGATGTGGTGAAATGTTCAGCTGCTTTGCAAGAATCTGCCTGTCACCGGATGCCTGGTTTAACATCAGGATAAAGTCAGAATTTTCAAAGATATTTTCTATCTCACGGCTGGCAAGCAGGTCTTTTACATTCTGTGTGATACCCGTCGGAATACCGCCCCATTTACGGAATCGTTTCCAGATCTCCACGCTGTACGCAGCTGTCTGCTCTTCTTTTAAAAGCAGATGAAATTCATCAATGTAATATCTGGTACTCTTATTCGCTGAACGGTTAATCGTTACTCTGTTCCATACCTGATCCTGTACGATCAGCATACCAAGCTTTTTCAGCTGTTTTCCCAAGTCTTTGATGTCGAAACATACCATGCGGTTACTCAGTTCCACGTTAGTTCTGTGATTGAATACTTTCAGAGAACCATTGACGTAGATTTCCAGTGCAGTCGCAAGACGCTGTGCCTCCTGTTCCTTCTGCTCACGGAGAAGATTATATAAATCCTCTAAGATCGGCATCTTTTCCGGTACTGGGTCAGAAAGGAAGTCCTGATACACCAGACGCACACAACGGTCAATAACTGTTTTTTCTACCGGCTCCAGTCCATTCTTCCCACCAACTACCAGCTCACAAAGAGACAGGATAAAATCGGACTTTAAGGAAAGTGGGTCATCATCATCTGCGTAATCCAGATTGATGTCCATCGGATTGATATAATCATGGCTGGTTGGTGAAATGCGGATAACCTGTCCATGAAATGCCCGGAACAACGGATAATATTCTCCTTCCGGATCGCACACGATAATGTCATCTTTTGTCACGATAAATGCGTTGGTGATCTCACGCTTTGCCGCAAATGACTTACCGGCACCCGGTGTACCCAAAATCAAACCATTCGGGTTTTTCAGTTTCTTTCTGTCTGCCATGATCAGATTATTGGAAAGGGCATTTAAACCATAGTAAATGGATTCCCCACCCATAAACAATTCCTGTGTGGTAAACGGAACAAAGATTGCCGTAGATGTTGTGGTAAGTGCCCTTTTGATCGGCACAAGATTCATAGCAAGCGGCAGGCAGCTCATAAGCCCCAGCTCCTGCTGATAATCCAGACGTTTCAATGCACAGTTATATTTCTGTGCAATACCGGCAGTCTGGAATACGACATTTTCAAGCTCCTGCTTTGTCTCTGCCGTATTTAAAAACAGTGCCGTTACAAGGAACATTCTCTCATTCCTGGACTGTAAATCTTCCAGAAGTCTCTTGGCTTCTCCACCATATGTATTTAAGTCTGATGGGATAATGTCCATATCATATCCGGCACGGACTGCCTTTTTCTGCTCCTCAATCTTCATCCGGTTAATATCGGTCACCTTGCTCTTTACCAGCTTGATCGCTTTCATCTGGTCAATGGACTGGATATGGAAATTCACCATAAGGTTACTGTCCATCTCCAAAAACTCTGCCAGCATCTTGTCCGTAAGCTCTGGGGCAAGAATCTGAAGATAAGAAACGGCTCCTATCGTTCCACCCATCTGAAAGTCTTTTCCATTCTTAAATACAAAGCTGGTCGGTGCGATATAATCCTTTGTGCTAAGACCTGTCCGAAGTACCTCATCATAAGAAAAATGGAAAGGGACTTTACTATCCTGATTAAATGTCTCATACATGATCTGCAGCCTTTCGGCTCCATTCAACGGATACGCTGTCACACCAAGAATCTTGAAGTTATTCATAATATCCGACTCGATACGTTCCAACTTCGGTCGTGCTTCCCGGATATTCTCTGCTTCAATACCAAACGTGATATACTTGGTACGCATCAGACCATTATTTCCTTTTGCCAGCTGATTATTAAGCATCTGTGCAAACTCCATACGCAGATCATCAAACTCATCCTCCTGCGGATTGATATGGATAACCTTTTCATACTCCGCCATGTTGCTGTGCTGATTGATAAAGGAAAGCTGAAAATGAATCGTGCTGTCAAAATAATTTAAGAAGTCACACCAGTTTTCAAAGATCGCATTTTTATCCTCATTCTGAGCTAACTGGTAGTTGATGTCATAAAAACGGATGGTCTTGGAATAAAATTTATCCTGCACACGACAGATACCATCTCTCCCCATCTCATGATAGGGAATGGACTGCTGTGCTGTAATCCGTTTATCTTTGGCAGTATTTGCTACTTTCTTTTCTGTGGTACCACCTTTTCCTCCCGAAACCTTCTTCCCTTCTGTCTGCTGTCTTGGCGGTGCTGTAGCTGAACTGCTCTTTTTCTTCTTTGCATTTTTCTTTGCTTCACGCATTGCCTGTTTCTCTGCTTTTGCCGCAAGCTTCGCTTCTTTTTTCGCATTTTTCTTATCTGCTTTTTCATGCTCTTTATGAAGTTTCGCTTCATATTTCTGTGCCCTTTTCAAAGCCTTCTTTTCCCTGCGGGTCAGCTTTCTGTTTGGTCGGCGTACCCCTCTCTGTCTTTCCAATGCTTCATAGCCTGTTACCATTGGCTCACTGTGCAGCCTGCCGCTTACCGGCTTACTGCTGACTGCCGGATCTGGAATATCTTCTCCACCATCCTCTTCATCCAGCCAGTAATCATTTGGATAACGTTCTTCTTTCAATCTCTGCGGTGGCTGTCTATCGTTTTTTCTTTTTAACACTCTTCTGTCCTCCCTTCTTTTTTCTGACCATGATAAATTTCTTCTCATACAGATTTTCCATCTGATACTTCCGTACCGGAGGACGGATAAATTTCACGGTGATCATATTTTTCAAAACCTTTTCTAACGGAAGTCCATCCTTTTCATACATGGCAAATAAAAATGCCGGAAGCATCAAAAGGCACATCCCGGTGGCTGCGTTACTGGAACCGATGATCCCTCTGGTAAGGAAATAAAACGGGACTCCTACTGCCGCCGCAATCCCAAAACAGATCAGCTGCCGTTTGGTCAGGTTGAAGATGATCTTATTTTTGACCTTGGTTAAGTCTTTAGGCACTGATACAAATGCCATTGTCAGTTCCTCCTTTCTTAGTGAGCGTTGAAGATACTACGGGCAAAGTTTCCTGTTTTCATTAAACTGAAACAAAGGATCACCGTGTATGCCATCACGCCGAACAATGCAGAATGAATGTTATCTGACATCTGGATATTCGCTACTAAGACTGCGTAAATTCCCACGCAGACCATCATAAAGAATCCCTGAAATGCCAGTGCAAACAATCCACGAAGATAGTTGTTTCCAATCTGCCCCCATTCCCGGTTAGACATAGTTGCAAATGGAATAGCTCCAACGGACGAATAGAGATAGATTTCAATCATACGCCCATACAAAATCACTGTAATAAAGACTGAGATAACCTTCATACACAGGCTCACAAGCATCGTTTCCAGTGCCAGTATGACAAGTTCACCGATTTCCATAGATTCCATTGCCGTTTCCATCGTGGTAATCATCGTATCTATATTGATCGCTGTATCGGAACTGATGACACCAGCGGCCCGGCTCACTACTGACTGCCCGACATCAAATACCGCCATGGTAATCGTGAAAGTATGGCTGACGATCCAGACTGCCACCCACATCTTGAAAAAATATTTAAAGAACATCCATGTATCAATGTCATGCATATTGTTCTTTTCTGTTAACATGGAAATCAGCTCATAACAAAGCACAAAGGTAATAATCATACCGGCAATCGGTACAATGACCGAATCGGAAAGATTTTGTATCATGCTGAAAATGTTCCCATTCCAGCTCTGCGGTGTCTGCCCAACCTGAGAAGCAATCTGACCGGTCTTTTCATTGACATCGGTATACATTGTTGTCAGGTTGGAACTTACCATGCCTGTCAGAAGATTCCTCATCCATTCTTCAATCGCTTCAAATATCCGATCCATGAGTCATCTCCCTCCTAAGTTTCTCAGCTAAACAAACCGGAAAGTAACGGTACAAGCTGGGTGCCGATCAAAACAACACCACCTCCCGCCATCAGCTGCTTAATCCCCTGGGATTTCGCACCTGGGTTATCATTACCATATCCTTCCAGCAGGTTGATGACACCCCATACTGCAAGACCAGCTCCGATTGCTACTACAAGAGTCTGTAAAATATTAATTGCCTGATTAAAAAACGCCATAGTCGTTGTCTCCTTTCAAATCTTTGCTTTTTATCAGTTTCTATCTATGTTTTAAGAAGTCTCTTCCGGCTCTGCCCTTATGGGCGGCCTTTCATGATCTCTCAAATCCATCACCTCCCCGTAAGGGCAAAGAAAAAAGAGCTATGTGTCCGAATCTTTCACATGCTCTGCTTCCTTGTTCTCTGTATTTAATTCTTCTGCCAGACTTTCCTCTGAAAAGGCATACAGGTCAAATTCCTGTGTCCTTGTCAGCTTCACTTCCATCCGATGCCGCATATACGCTTCCACATCAAATTCATTTTTCTTATCATAGTCCGACAATTCCTTGTATCGTTTATGCTTGGTAATATCAAACTTGTCACTGAAAAACGGTCTGACACCTCGAAGCTGCAGGATACATTTACTGCCATCCATGACCGCAAGCTCGTCCCGGCTCATCAATTCCTTTCCTGTTTTCTGATAATTCATCCCATAAGAACGGCTCTGCCCACGGGTATCAGAAGTGTTGTATAAATCAATCGTTTCCTTTCCCAGTGTCTCGGAAATCTCCTTTAATGTGGAACTTTCCTTTCCGCCAAGGAACAACATCGTATCGCAGTTACCTAAAATAGTTTCAGCAGCATCTTTATAGATGGTCTTGAGCTGTGACTGCGACTGGAGGATAATGGATGCTGAAATCTCACGGCTACGAATAGTTGCGATCAGCTTGTCAAATTTCGGAATTTGTCCGATATTTGCAAATTCATCAGCTAATATTCTGACATGATAAGGTAATCGTCCATGGTGTACATCGTCTGCCCTGTCACATAACAGGTTAAATAACTGGCTGTACATCATTGCCACAACAAAGTTAAACGTATCATCGGTATCTGAAATAATGATAAACAATGCTGTCCTCTGATCCCCTACCATATCCAGTTCCATTTCATCATAGCTCATGATCTCACGAAGCTCCGCAATATCAAATGGAGCAAGTCTGGCTCCACAGCTAATAAGAATCGACTTCGCCGTTTTGCCGGCTGCCAGCTTATATTTCTTATACTGACGTACCGCAAAGTGTTCCGGTTCTTCTTTCTCCAGTTCCTCAAACAGCATATCTACTGCATTTTTAAATGTCTCATCATCTTCCCTGGTTTCCGATGCATTGATAAATTCAAGCAGTGTCGCAAAGTTCTGTTCCTCCTCCGGTGCTTCATACCAGATATAGCCAATCAATGCACAGTACAGAAGCCTTTCTGCCTTCGTCCAGAAATCCTCACTGGACTTCTCCCCTTCCCCTTTGGTATTTACCATGATAGTATTCACCAGTTTCAGAATATCTTTTTCTGAATGGATATAGTGGAATGGGTTGTAGTGCATACTCTTGGAAAAATTGATCGTATTCAATACTTTCACTTTATATCCATGCCGTACCAGCATCTTTCCGCACTCAATAATGATCGTTCCCTTGGGGTCTGTGACCACATAACTGATATATTTTCCCATCTGCATCAGATTCGGTTTTACATAAAACCGGGTCTTTCCGGAACCAGATCCGCCGATTACAATCACGTTCTTGTTCCTTGCAAATTTCGGATTCTTTGGTCTGCCGTTCATAGTCAGCCGTTCGGTCATGGTAAGGAGAATATTGTTCTCAAATATTGGGTCGATAAAGGGTGCAATGTCTTTTGCTGTCCCCCATCTAGCCGAACCATACTCCACTCCCTGCCGGAACTTTTTAGCATTTTTCCCTTTCAGATAAACCATGAGCTTCACTCCCACGGCTCCGGTCAGCCCAACCAGCAATTCATTTTTATGCATACTTGGGAGAATCCTGCTAAATGCCAGCTGGAAGTTCAGGACTAACACTATCAGTCTTTCTATCATAGAATTACCTGCACAGTATTGATACAACCATGCCAGCTTATTCCCCACATAAAAAATCATGATATACGGAAGATTCAGCAGAATGAGCCGAAGCAGCTTATGTACATCTA
>ENA-OYZI01000257-OYZI01000257.1-human-gut-metagenome-genome-assembly--contig:-NODE-257-length-15066-cov-6.692492_pt1 | contig 15066 bp, 14 predicted proteins | sample MGYA00243288_ERZ653471 | MGnify/ENA primary metagenome ERZ653471 (study PRJEB26926, sample SAMN06164901) | human gut metagenome | biome: ENVO:00009003; feature: ENVO:2100002; material: ENVO:00002003... | reverse complement strand
GAAGAAGCTGCAGTATTTAAAGGGAGAATCCCAGTAGAGAAATATGCTAAAATCTTGGGCAACCTGGGAAAAGAATTCAATTGGGCAACAATTGCCCCTGAAACTAATGATATTGGTTTGGCAGTAACAACTTTACTTCAAACCGAAGGATATCCTCAATTGTATTATCATAAAAAGCTTCTCAAAAAGAAAGGAAAGTCAAGGCCAGAAGTAGAACAATATCCGGGATGGATAACCACATCTAAGAACCGATCCCTAATCATTGATGGATTGGAAGAAGATATCAGAAAAGATAACATTACAATTAAGGACCCATTTTTTGTTCAAGAGGCTTATACCTTTATCTATGATTCAATAGGCAGGCCAGTAGCAATGGGTAAACACAACAGAAACAATCAAACCTCAGACATTGACATGGATGAGGAAACCTATTCGGATGATAGTATTTTTGGTAAAGCAATATACAATCATGTGAGGAAGAATTACAAACCTTCATTGATAATTCAACCTAAATAACAAAATATATGGTATTACAATCAATTGGGAATTGGTGGTTAAACTTAATTGGTGTTCGGAGGGATGATTCGAATGCCTATAAGGACAAACCAAAGTCTGACCCCAATCCAAGAACCACAGTCCCTATCCCACCGGGTAGGGTTTCTGTGTCTAATGATACTACTGATATGTTATCTGTATTAAAGGGAGAAGCTGACTTTGTTACTCCTTCTTTTCGTACAGAAATCATCCCACTTATCAGAAGTCTTTATAAAGTTAACCCAGATGTAGGTATAGCTGTTCAGGATATGTTTAAGTTGGGAAATACGAAACATTTTATCGAATTCCCACATAATACTCCGGAAGAAGCTTTAAAAATGAGGAAGCATCTCAGGGATGTTTCTAAAACCTGGTCTAATTATACAGCAGGTATCTTTGGCTTAGTAAACAAGATGTTTGTTCAAATGCTTGTTTCTGGTGCCATGAGTATGGAAGCAGTACCAAAAAAAGACCTATCCGGGGTTGAAAGCATTATCTTCATTAAACCAGAGGACATTGTATTCCAAAGAGATCAAAATGGTAAATATCGACCCTACCAATTGAACAAAACTTGGAATCATGGTAAATCAGAAAGGTTAATTGAACTTAACCTAAATACCTACATCTACCTTTCAATGTTCAATGATACTGATGAACCTTATGGGATTCCAACTTTCATGGCTGCATTGGATTCATTAAAGACCCAATCAGATATGAAAATTAATACCAAGCATATTATGGAATTGGTTGGTATGATGGGATTCTTAGAAGCCAAAATGGCAAAGCCAGATATATTACCAAATGAAAATCCTAAAGCCTACGAAGCCCGATTAAATCGAATGCTTCGGGAGTTAAAGGTTAACACAAGGGAAGGATTAAAAGATGGTACTGTAGCTGGCTTTATCGATGATCATGAATTCAAGTTAAATTCCACTACCAAGGATATGGGTAACTTGGATAAACCCTGGAACATGAATCAACAATCAGTGGCTAATGGTTTGGGTATTTCTGGTTCTCTTATTGGGGTATCCAATGACAACAAAACAGAGGGTGGAACAAGTATCATGTTCTCCAAAATGATCTCTCAGCTTGCGAATTTACAGGAATTTGCAGTTTATGCTCTTGAATTTATCTATTCACTAGAATTGAGATTAGCTGGACTTCCAAATAAAGGATGTAAGGTTAGATTCTTTACTTCTACGATTAATGATGAAGTCAAAATTCAACAGGGTAAAGAGTATAAGATTCGTAATCTTAATTCTCTATATGCAGCGGGTATCATTAGCCAAGATCAATATGCCTTCGAAATGGGTTATGAAAAGCCCAATGAAAAGGAACCCAGAGTTCCATTAAACAAATTAGAAGATGGTGATGATGGGGCTAAAAAACAGAAAAGGGAAGCTGACAAGGATAAATCCGATAGATCACAAAGGGATAAGTCCAAAACAGTTCCTAAACGAAAAGATGGTGACACTAAAGAAAGGTAAATATTATGGGACAATTTAAAAAAGGGAAACAGGATACCATAGTAATTGGAGAAGGCCATTCTCTAATGCTTGGGCATATGCCAAACTCGATTCCTTCAGATGCCTATTCAGAATTAAATTTTGGCTTAAACAAGTCAGGGATAGAGAGTTATGGTTTTTGGAGTAATTCCATTAATTATAACACATTTTATCCAGGAGTAACCCAAGAGGAATTTATGCCTAAGGATACTGATTTCATTGAACCCGTTTATCGATTGCTTTCCGAGGTAATCGTAAACAAAGAATGGAACCCAGTAGACTTCAGTCGTAATGGAGCATTAAAAGCTTCATTAAAAATGTTGGTAGGGCAAACAGTTAACTGTGATCATTCAACTGATGTAGCAAATGCAATCGGTAGTGTAAAACAAACCTTCTGGCAAGAATCATTTAAACAGGATGGCATCGTAATCCCTGCGGGAATTAACGGAGTATTAAAAATTGATGCTAAGGCAAATCCCAGACTTGCTAGAGGAATATTAATGGACCCACCAAGCATTCATTCCAATTCAGTATCTGTAAGATTCATTTGGGATAAATCACATCCGAACTTGGATGAAGATGAATTCTGGAGTAAATTGGGTACATACGATGAAAAGGGTAATCTGATTTGTAGAGTAGTAAAGGAAATCGTATCCTATTACGAAACCTCTCTGGTATCTCACGGAGCTGACCCATTTGCCCAGAAAATCGATGAAAATGGGAATATCAATGATCCGAAATTTGCTTCGAAACAAAGTTACTCGGCAAACAGAGGTAATGATATCGAATATTATTTCATGGATTATAAAAAACTCATAGATACTGAGAGTATTAACAATACTACGGTATTTAATATGAAATCTGATAATTCATCTGATCATTCAAACAACAAAAATTCTATCAATATGAAAGAAAAGGAATTGCTTGCCCTCTTAGTAGGTACAGGGATGTTAACACTTGCCGAGGGCAAGGAAGTTAACCTTGACAACGTTAAAGAGGCAGTTACTTCATTGGTAGCTTTGAAAAATTCTTTAGAAACTCAGGTAGAGGAATTGAATAATTCCAAAACTGGTTTGGAATCCAAGGTTACTGAGTTAACTGCTAAGGTAACTGAATTGGAAAATGCAGCTCAGGTTAACAAAGTAATGGCAGAACTGGGAGCCAATTATTTGAAGAGCTTGCAGGAAAGCACAGTAGAAACTTACAAAAAGATCTATGGTGAAAAGGCTGATGAAGCAATTGTAACCTTGATCACAGGAACCTCCGATGTTGCTCAGCTAACTGCATTAAAGAAAACTTATGATGCAGAACTGGAAAAACAGTTCCCTTTAACTTGTTCTGCATGTGGCTCTCACGATGTAACCAGAGCTTCTTCTCAGGCTGAGGGTGAAGAAGGTACTACCTCTACAGACAAACCCAAATCTCTTCAGGACATTGCTCGCAACATAGCAAGCAACAAAAACAAAGGGTCAATCATTTTTAAATAATCTCTAAAAGTCAATCAATATGGCAGACTTCACTAAATTCGGAGGAACTACTCCTCGAGTGGTGATTTACAAAAGTGAATCCCACAAATTACATCAGGCATTCCCTGTTAAAGCTTCCGTAAAGATTTATGCTGGAAACCCGGTAGCAATTACCACTGATGGTACAATTGAATTGTTGACAAAGGATAACGAAGCTAACTACTTGGGAATCGCAGTTACCGATAACAATAACCCAGCTTACAAAGAATCAGCAAATGCAGGTCCCGTGGAAGTAACAGTTGCTGTTCAGGGTTTCATGATTATCAATGCAATCTCAGAAGCCGCTTTAAATGCGGGTCCAGTAGAAATTGGTGCTGGCATGGATGCTACTAACCATTTCACTAAGTTCAAAACTTTCACTCAGGCTGGTGCTGATGCTGCAACTCGTCCCGTGAATTTTATCTCCCTGACAAAAGCTTCAGCAAAAGATGAGCTGATTCAGGTATTATGTAAATAACAAAAAGAACAGAAAGATATGTCTGAAACAAAGAAGAATTTAACAAAAGAAAACTTGCTCAAGGAATTGCCCGAAATGGGAAAAAACCTTGATGCAATCAGAAAAGGTACGAATACCGAGTTACCTGCCGATATCTCAATGGCAGAAGTAGTAAACGAAAGATATGGAGTTTCAATGGATCAGTATCTCTCCACTTTGGGTATCGATACAAAAAAAGATACATTGCAGAACCTTTTCACAATGCCCGATCAGTCAGTTCGCTGGGTAGTTCCTGAAATCATCCGTGCTGCTATCACATTGGGTCTTCGTCAGGCTCCATTCTATCCGAACATCATTGCTGGTGATCAACCGGTAAATGGTTTGCAGGTAACTATGCCGTACATCAACATGTCTGATGCTGCTCCGGCAAGATTAAACGAAGCTGAAACAATTCCGTTGGGAACAATCTCTTACGGACAGAAACAAGTTTCTATCTTCAAAATCGGTAAGGGTATCAAAATTACTGATGAAGTTAAAAACTACGTTTCTCTGGATGTGATGGGAATTTTCCTTCGTGACTTTGGTATTCAGTTGGGGTATGCAATGGATAACCTTGCAATCGACACGGGTATCAATGGTGACAAAATCGATGGCTCAGAATCCGCTCCAGTTATTGGCGTAGGTACAACTTCAGAAGGTATCCAATATCGTGATTTGCTCCGTATTTGGATTCGAGGTTCTCGTATGGGCCGTAACTTCACATCAATGATTGGAGGAGAAGACGAAGCATTGAATATCCTGGATTTGCCCGAATTCAAGGTAAGATCAAATGGTACTACAGAAGCTACTCTGAATCTCCATACTCCGGTACCTAACCGTGCAGACTTCTGGATTCATGGCGGTATCCCTGCAAATCAGTTGATGCTTATCGATAAAGCTGCTGGTATGATTAAGCTTACTGCTCAGCCTCTGATGTTGGAATCCGAAAGAATCGTTTCCAATCAGACTGAAGCTATGTATGCTTCTCTTACTACTGGCTTCTCAAAAATGTACAGAGATGCAATCGTTATGTTGGATTCCAGCAAGGCATTCTCTTCCAATGGATTCCCAGAATATATGAACCTGGATCCTCTGATGTCAGTAAATCTGGAGTAATTTCCTTTTTCTTCGGTCTTTTTCTATCTCATCCCAGCCCATACATTTTCATGGGCTGGGATTTATCACATAACAATATATAAAAATAATTTAAGATATGAAGTATTTGAAATTAGGTGATAACGCAACCTCATTCTATGATATGGGGACTGGCCTTAAAATTTCCGGTAAAGATGTAGTTGCTGTAAACGAAGCCTACATTAATCAAGGTAAAAGAACAAGAAGAGCTCTTCAGGGCGGTCATTTGATTTATGCAACCAAAGAAGAGTATGAAGAAGCTAACGGTGTAAAGGCAGAATCCGAAAACAACACCGTAGAAAGTCTTTCAAAGAAATTCTATAATCTCTACCAGTCTGGGAAATCAACAAAGGAATTAGCTGATGCTTTCAATAAAGCTCAGTTGGTGAAGATTGCTGAAGCTGCGGAATTGGAAGTAGAAGAAGCAGATACAAAATCCAGTTTGGTAGAAGCCATCATCGAACAGATCGAATCCACCGATGAGGAAACTGATGAAGAGTAAACCACTCTCAACATACTCAATATAAATTCATAATGGGGCGAATATGCCCTAAAAGTCCTAAAAATATGGTAACAAATTTTTCATTCCAAAAAAACGGGTTATCAGTATCTTTTAGAGACCTTTCAACCGGAGTCCCAGATGGTAGTACATATCACTGGGACTTTGGCGATTTTAAAGGGTCCGAAGAGAGAAATATTACCCATGAATATGAAAGCTCTGGGTTTTACATAGTGACCCTTAAAATCACAGCTCCTGCAGTTGGAGAAGAAGAACCTCAAGTAGGTGAAAAACAATTAAGGTTAGGAATCAGTGATATGTCCAAAACACAACTCTCAGATTCCATATATAACCTTATCAATTCCTATATCCCAGAAAGTTTACTTCCTTACCTTTCAGATATCGACAAACAAGCTTACATCGAAAAATGGCAATTATATATCCAACCTCTTGTTTGTCGACCCTGTGGAAAAGAAATCCCATTAGAAGAATATAACAATGAGCTTGCTTATGAAGCTCTAGAAAACCAATTAATAATGGAGTTATCCGCATATGACTTCCTTACAGTGGGAATCATCAATATGATGAGATCAGCTACGGATATAATCCAAAATGAAACAAACAGCTCAACACAAAAACCTGGAGAAGGTGAAGGTGGAGAAGCTAATGCAAACCAAAGAGTAAAGGCAATCACAACAGGCCCAACAGAAGTTCAATTCTACGAAGGATTATCTGGAGATTCAGCATCATCTTTGGCTAAAACAATCACAGGAGCATTACAACCTGGTGGAGTAATTGATACATTAAAGGCTAATCTATGTATGCTTGCGGGAAGGCTATGTATTTATCTCCCAATCTGTACTCAACCTAGAACAGTTAAAGTTCCTAAGGTTGTTAATCGAAGAAAACCTGGACCAATTGGAGGTCCTAATCCTATCAGTATATTAAATCCTTCAAACATTTAAAGCTATGAGTGTATTTATTGGATATCCCAGTTTCATGGCATATCAAATGATGAAAGGTAAAAAAGGTAATAATGATGGGTTTCCATCTATTCCTGGTATGATTGCAAGATATTCAGCATTAGGTCTAACCAATGAAGAAATGTCCAAAAATCCTGTATGGAAAGATCTTACGGGTAATGGGCATGATTTACAGATGAAGAATTTCGCTTGGGGTGGAATGAGCGGAGTAGGTGGATATAGCGATAATTTTTCTTCAGATTCTTGGAAAAAACCGTCAGATAGATCAGATATAACTTGGACAAGTTCTTCTTTTAATATCACTCGTGTTATGAATACGGGGGTGCAGATATATTATTTTTCTAAATGGGAAGAATCAGAATCTGTTATCCCAGAAAAGCGGATAATTGTAAAAGGGTTAGAAGATGGGCAAGTGCTGCGATATATGAATGTTGGCAACAGAATAATTGAAATATCACAAGATGGAATATACACTATACCGAGTTTTACTTTTAAAGGGGCAAATTCCTATCATGGATATTCATTGGCGAAAAAACAAGAATCTTGCAACGTCACTGTTGAACAACTTCCCCTCTACCCCGGTGCACTCGTCTTTGACGGAGTAGACGATTACGGTATCTGTAATAACTTCCCTATTCTGACAAAGGAAAAGGGCTATACAGTTGTGGCGTTGAGACAATGGCTAAGTCGCCCGACAGATAGTATTTACGGTTTAATTTCAAATACAAAGAATTGGTTTACTGATGGAGCTTTTATTTTTGAATATCAGAATAATTCAAAAAGAGGTACAACAACGCCTATCTCTTTTGGACAAACGTCTGTTCGAGTTCTTCAATCAGGAGTTTTGTCTTATCAAACTTCATTGAAATACAATGAGTTTTCAATTGTTCCTGGAAATTTTGAAGCATCTGAACGTTTAATAGTTGGATCTGCACAATCTGCGCGCCACTTTGCTAACGCTGCCATTTGGGAAATCTGTATCCTCGATCACGATGCCACCGAAGAAGAACTGACCAATATCAAAGACTACTTCGTTAAAACCTATCCTTGGCTCTTCCCCGACCAAGCATGGACTGTCACCGGCAAAACCAACGAAGATACTGACAGGGCTACCATAGCTAACATAACGGGCAATGGTAATGATCTTATACTGTCTAATTTTGGGTTTGCAGAAGGGAGTGGCTACAATGAAGAAGGTGAATATGCTGGCTATCTGGTAACAGATGGCGTGGATGATTCAGGACGAGCAGTAAATGTAACTACAGAAAAAGATTTTACGTTAGTTGGCGAATGGAAATTATTTTCTGATACTTCAAATAATGCTGGATTGTCAATACATCCGCAAATTCATATTTTCAATCGACCGGAATCAATTCGAATTACATTCAGATCAGCAGGTAAAACTTTACCAGTAAAATCCTTAAAAGCAATATGCTCCGATGGAAGATGTTATGATAAGGATTGGAATGAATTACACATAAATGTAGGAAATTTCACTAATAATACAGGAACTCTATTTGTGGGAAGTAATGGTGGTAATTACACTAAAACGGCCTTCAAAAATCTTAGTCTTTACAATAACCAAATTTTTTCCAAAGAGGATTGCATAAAAGCATATAACTACCTCCAAACCCTAAAAGCAAAGTAACATTAAAAATTAATTGGATATGAAATACGCAATAGTAAACATCGTATGGGCAAAGACCCACGGAATAGAAGTCCTACCGGAAATGAGGACAAGTGTAGATCAGAGCAAGGCGATCTTGCATGAGGAGTTTCTATCACCTTTCGGCGAAGAGGAATTTCCGAAATATGAATCTACGGACCCGGAGTTTATGGAGCTGCTGGCAAGCGAAGAATGGGCTTTGCCGGAAGGTGTAGAGATTAACAGGGAATTTAGCCGGTTACTGGCCCTTGACCAAATGGACAAGGAGGCTACCGAAAAGATCAATACATATGACCTTTCCCCGTCGGAAGCCTTACAGGTTAAAGAAAGACATCCAAAATGGAAAATAGGAATTGATGTCGTTAAAGGACACAGATACCAATATGGGGAGGATCTTTGGGAAGTATTGCAAGGTCACAAAACACAGGAAAATTGGAAACCCTCTTTGGAAACAGCCTCCCTTTGGAAACGGGTTGATGAAGAACATGCAGGGACAAAGGATGATCCTATTCCTTATGCACCCCCAATGGAAATATTCAAGGATAAGTATTATATCCAATCCAAGGTATTATATAAATGTATAAGAGACAGTGGTCAACCATTATCTCATAATCTGCCTGATTTAGTAGGAAACTACGTAGAGAAAGCTTAATCCAAATCTATGGCATTCTTAGTTAACGATTCGATATGGAAAAAATATAAGCATATCGTACAAAACTTCATTGACCAAGATGCAGGGTTACAAGAAGTGATTTGGTTAAAACATATTCAATATCCTTTACCATTTGGTGAAGATGATGATGAAAATAATTATGAAAGAATCTCTCTCCAAGCTCTAATCAATTACAATGCTTTCAGAACATGGCCTTTAAATGTAGGTACACCTTCTGGTGAATTGGATGAGATTAACTGTGCTATGTTAGTCTCACAAAAACAGCTTGTAGAAAAAGGGCTCACCAATAATAAGGGATATTGGACATTTGATGCTGCATTAGATAGATTCATTATTAATGGTGAATTATACATCTCAAAAGGTGATACTCAAGTAGCCCAGGCAAAAGATGAACCTATAGTATTTCAAGTATTACTCAGAAGACAAGAAGATGGCACAGATACAACGAATTAAAACTGGTGATACAAATTGGGGAGATGAAGCAACCAAGCTAAACACCAATTTCAACCAGTTAAATCAGAATAAGGTAGAGGCAGTCCCAGGTTCAAGGTTAATCACCGAAGAGGAAGCTCAGAAGTTAAATGATTTACAGAACTTGGAGCAACCAAATTTAAACGAAACTGATCCAAGTAGTTTTGCTTATGTAAAGGGCCAAGAAAAAATCCAATTGATTATGAAGGCCCAAGAATTACAGAACCCTCCTACTTCATCAACATTAACCTATCAAGTAAACGGTGAAACTTTCAGTTATAAAATTGGTCAATTTGTAAGGGCAATCGTAGATGGAGAGCCCAAGATTTATCAATTATATAACATTGTAAATGGTTCTGCTGTATGGAAAGAAACAAACACTGGTTCTGGTGGTGGAGGTGAAGTTTCTGGGTATGCCGAAGGATTCAGTTGGTACGAATTAATTAATCCAGGAGATATTAAGCCAGTAAATGGGATTACCCTAAGTAAATCCTTAGTAACATATACTGTTACAGAAAGTGGAATTACTGGTGATACTACAAACATCTACAGCTTAATTGTTTGGGACCCAACTGATGCTACAGATAAAACAGTAACTTACAAAGCTAGTGCTGGATTAACAGTAGAAATCAATGAGGGAGTAATTGCTAATATTACAGCAGAACCCGGTGATTATACGATTACAATTACTACAGTAGATGGGTCTCATACTGCAACATTAAATGTAAAGATTCAACCTTTAGAGCCTGCTAATGTTCCGGTTGAATCCATATCTGTCAGTAAATCAGAGGTAGAGATAGATACAAATAATAGGGGGGGGGATTGACGTATCACAGTACATTACAGTTTTTCCTGACAATGCTACGGATAAATCAGTAACCTATGAGATATCAAGTTCTGATTCGAAGTATGCAACAGTTTCATCTAGTGGCATAGTAACAGCTAAATCAATAAACGGGCCATTCACAGTAAAGGTAAAATCGGTTAGTAATCCAGAAGTTGTAGCTACAATTAATATGAAAGCATATACAACGTTAACCGGGATATCGAAGTTAAATGACATGGTAATAGAGGGTCAAAATCAATCGGCTACCTTTAGAATATCGATAATACCAACTTATGCAAATCGATATAACCCTTTCACTGTTCAATCTTTAAACCCAGACATAGCTTCAGTAAGAGCTTCTGGAGCTGATACTTATACTGTAACCAGTGTAGGATTGGGTACTACCCAGATATTGGTTACTAATGGGCCCATAAGTGAGCAATTCGATGTAACTGTACAAAGGGCAAACATTGCAGTAAAAAAAATAACATTATCAGAACAGAATAAATCAATGCTAGCTGATGATGAGTTTACACTAACTGCAACAGTGGAACCTACCGATGCTACAGAAGAAATTGATTGGAGTGTTACTCCATCCGATCTCTTGGCAGTATCCTACCCAAACAATAAAACTGCAAATATCACTGCCTTATTAAAGGTAGGGACTGCAATTGTATCTGCTGCAAACAAAGACAGAAGTTCAGTAGCAACATGTACCATTCAATGTATTGGAGGTATCTCAGTGGTATCACTTAATTTCCAATCAGTACAAGGTTCCCATAATCGCTGTGTAGTTTCTATCCTTAAGTATCCTAACAAAACAGCAAGGGAAAATTCTAGGGATGATTATGGGGACTTTACTTCAACCCCTCAATCTACTTGGATAATTGAAAATTCTACAGAGTCTACAGTTATGTCAGTAACCATATCTGGAGAAGAATGCCTTGGGATTAATCAGGTAGCTAATAATGCTATTTGGAGAATCGATGGAGTTTTTCAATCAGGTAGGACTGGTACTGTGGATTGTGATAATGAACTTCATAATATACAATTTAATGGAGGATAAAAAATATGAGTATAATAACAAAAGGTGCAAATGGTAGGCTTATCCATGGATGGACTAAGGAACAAGCCGACCAAGAAATAGAAAAAGGGGTATTATCCCAAAGTGATGTGATCTTTTTGGATAGTACCAATCAAATCTATGCTTTCAACAAATTTTGGGGAGGCTCGGGAGGTACCCCTGGAGGAGGTGAAAATAGATTCCTGGATGTTACAGCTATATTTGACTTTATGGGCCAACAAGGAGGTAACATTTCCGATGAAAATGTAGCTGCTGTTAGAAAGGCTTTTCAGGATCATGTTTCTACTGGGTTTATTTCTATTGATACGGTAGTGGGAACTGGGTATTTCCCCATGGAGATCATTAAACTTCCAGAGTCAGCTGTTAGTGGTCACGAAACTTACCTTATAGTAATATCAATGCTCACTGTAGAGGGGAGTACCCAGGCTCAACATCAAATGTCAAGATATACAGATAATATACTTGCTATTGTTTGTGATGCTACTTCTAAGCTGTATGAAGTTACTACTGGAGCAATGGCATTTAAAATCGATGGTAAAGGTAATAAGTATTTAGCTGATGATGGAGTTTATCATGAGATCAATGTTGATACAACTGAGATCACAAATAAACTTAATACATTAACTTCTGATGTTAACACATTAAAAACCGATGTAGCCAATTTAAAAACCGAGGTTAACGGTGCATCGGCTGCCTTAACAGAATTGGAAGAAGCTTCGAAATAAATCATCTTCGATAAGGGTAACCCAGTAGTAGGTAACGTTACATTAATGTAATATTACAATACTACTGGGTTTTATTATGTAAACATACTTATTCTAAGGATTATGGCTAGAAAACAACGTAGTTCCATTAGTGTTTACATGCCTCCCATTCCTAAAATCGAAATCCGAAATCAAGGGAACTGGGTAAAGGTAGAGAATGGATTAACACATCTTCAGCCTGCTATTCAACATGGCTATGATATTGGGGTTGCCAAGTTTTCAGATAAACTCATTAGAATAATCCGAAAGGCAATCCATACCCATAAACCCCCAGCAGGTTCTGGAGTTCAATGGGCTCCATTAAAAAGGAATCATGATGGTGGGATATATTACCTTAAAGGTGATTATTATAAAGCTGTTGGGGTTTATAAATATCGAAACAGAATCCTGGTTGGTATGCCTTCTGGAACAAAACATTACAGTGGATTAACTTTAAACCAGCTTGCTATCATATTGGAATATGGGAACGAAAATATCCCTGCCAGGCCTTTATGGAGACCATCACTTAAAAGTGCAGGGGGTCCTAAAGAACTTCGAAATATCCTAATGAAGGAAATCCGAAGATCCATTATGACAAGGACTGGGTTAAAGGCAAATCAAATCCGAGGCTTATGGTAACATCACAAGAAATCATTGAGAGGTCATTTTATATGGCTCTTATGGAAAACACTTTAAGATTAGGGTTAACAGTAGACCCTAATCTCTATGAGAAAACGAAAGAGAGCATGGCTCTTTACCAACAAGCTGTAGAAGAAGTAAAAAAGAACAAAAACAAATTCATTCAAATCTTTGGTGTAGGTAATAGCCAATCCAAAGGTATGAAAGAAAGCTTTCCCAGAATCGTAGTAGAATCCGAAGGATTCGCTCCCGGAGGTATAGGTTTAAATCGATTTCATAGAGAGAAAAAAGAAAATAAAGGTTATGTGGTTAGTGAAACTCCTTTCGAGGCAATTGACCAATATATAAATGTAAGGTTAGTTTCCAAAAACTCAGAAGATCAACGATTACTAAACCTTATCATGAATTCCTCAATTCCTCAGAGAGGTTATTTAAAACCCTATATCTATGAGAAGGCTCCATTCGATGGAAACATTTTTGTAATTGCTTCTAATTTCTATGATAATTCGAATGATGAAAGAGGGATCATAGAAAAGGTATATACTTGGGAAATCCAAGATACCTTACTTCAGCCACCAGTTGAAGTTGGTAGTGAAACACCGATTAATGAGATTAACATTGATATCTTTAATCAGGATACAGAACAACCACTTAAGGATAACATACACATTCCATAGTCGAAACTCAGATTAGGAGGAAGGAGGTGATGAATCATTTCATTTCTCCTTCCTTTTTTTGTTTATATCGAAACATTCTTTAATCTCTAATTATTAACAATATGCCTACAAGTCCTAAAGTTGACTTCACAGTCATTAACAACAATGTTGCAAGCATTACTCCAAACAATGGTATTGGATTTGTTCTTGCAAGAACAACTAAGGGCCCTTTCTTTGATGCTTCAAAGATAATCAAGAGCCCCGCTCAATTTGCAGAGGTATTTGGTTCCGAGGTAGTTCCCGATGGTTCCATTTCAAACATTTCTCGTGCATTAAGCATGGGAGGACAACTTCGAATCTGTCGTATTGGTCACTTAAACCAGGGTAAAGTAGATGCAGTAAAGGGTACAGTGCTTGCTGGTAAGGTTTCTGGCAATGCCTATATTTCGGATACTGGTGAAACATTGAACCTGGAATTAACCGGATTCGATGCAAAGGTTATCACTATCCAGCTCAAACTTGAAACAAAGGAATATGGAGGGGATATCCAAAGTACTAACGGTAAATTTATGGTTGTGTTTACACAAGTAGGAAATCGAGTAATTTCTAGCTTGTATAATACGAATGCTAAAGATAACCTTACTTCTGCATTCCTGGTAAATACCAATCCAGTACTTTCTTACAAGAATGGTGATGGTACTCATCCAATCTTTATCGATACAGCTCTTTTCAAGAACTTCTTAACCGCAGACCCATATTTCGATGTAACAATCACAAAAGTATTAGTGGGCTCTGATACTTCCCAGGATTACTCAACAGTCCAGGATGTGATCAATCTTTTGAATGATGCTCAGAAGGTAAACAACACTACTCTTGCTATCAAGAGTACAAATGTAGTTCCAATAACATTGGGTGCTGATAAACCATTGTATTACCTTGGTACAGTAGGTAATGCCGGTACTACTCCAGTGGCTACAGACTGGGTTCAGGGATTCGAAGTTATGAAGGATTACTCAGACTTCTATATGTTCTTCGCTTCTCACATCCATCAGCATTTATCAGAAGCTCAAGCTGTACATCAGGCTGGGTATTCCGCTGCTGATTTAACCAAGAATGCTACCTATGCTATCGAAATCCCAAAAGTAAACACAACCAAGGCTACGATCTTAAAGGCAAAACAGGATATAGGAATTAACTCAGAGCATGTTGCCTATTTCGCTGGAGGTCTGAGATTGTATAACCCGGATGGTATGCTTATGGATTCCGATGTATTGGGTACTGTATTTGGGTTGTCTGCTCAAGCTGCTACAGAATGGGGACCCTGGTATTCATTTGCAGGCCAGAATCGAGGAATCGTTGGGGATGGCAATGGGCCAGTAGCTGAAAACTTTGGTAGCCCAGGAAGATATGATGATCTCAATGAATTGGCTGCTGAAAGCATTAACATCTTTGTTATCAAGGAAGTTGCTTCTGGGGGTAAAGCTACATTGTTATGGCATAACTTCACTTCCACGATGCTTTCAAATTCTGAAAGATTCCTGAATGTAGAAAGATTGATTTACTACATCAAGAAAGTTTTGAGACCCATCATGGAACGTTATTTGGAAGAACCCTGTCTCTTATACACATCTGACGCTGCCGACGAACTCTAG
>ENA-OYZI01000244-OYZI01000244.1-human-gut-metagenome-genome-assembly--contig:-NODE-244-length-15183-cov-9.445267_pt1 | contig 15183 bp, 9 predicted proteins | sample MGYA00243288_ERZ653471 | MGnify/ENA primary metagenome ERZ653471 (study PRJEB26926, sample SAMN06164901) | human gut metagenome | biome: ENVO:00009003; feature: ENVO:2100002; material: ENVO:00002003... | reverse complement strand
GGGCTACCGCCCCTAGACCCTGTCGGGGGCTTCGCCCCTGCGACCCCATTTTTAAACAAAGAAGATGTTTTTCAACAGTTTCAGCCGCAGTGAAAACTGCGGATGATTTATATGCATAAAAAGAAGCTGTGACGGAATATTACTTTCCGTCACAGCTGATTTATTTATCTTTGGTCTTACTGCTGAATACCGTTATTGTTGAAGTTGTTGTTTGTGGTGTCTGCAGTAGTGTTGTTAACGGGCGTAGCATAATTTGCATTGTTGTAACCTGTGTTTGCGTTGGGGTTATAAGCGTTGTTGTTCATATTGGCATTGTAGCCGTTATTCATATTGGGGTTATAACCGTTGTTCATATTGGGGTTGTAGCCGTTGTTCATGTTGGGGTTGTAGCCGTAGTTTGTACCGGGCTTGTAGAAGTCCTCGTCCTTTGCGCAAAGCAGAAGGATACCGCCTACAAAGCTGCAGAACAACAGAACACAAACGCTTATGCCTGTTGAAGGTCTCTGTCCCTTGCTCATCTGGCTTAATGCGATACCGCCGAAGATAAGCGGAAGTATCATCCAGAATCCGCATACCATACTTAAAATAATAAATACCTGTGCCGCTGTTTTCATAATAACATACCTCTTTTTTCAATAAGTGACACACATTCCAATTTTATGTGTCTTATGTCAGTATACCACATTGATACCTGCGTGTCAATATTTTCTTGCGCTTGAAATTGATTTTATGCTGTAGGTCATTTGTCCTTGCGGTTATTATAAAAGAACATCGCAACACCTACGCCGCATATTATCACATATCCGATAAAGCTCCATATATCCGGCAATTGCGAGAACAAGATAAATCCGAGCAGTGCCGAAAAGATTATCTGCGAATAATCATATACCGATATTTCCTTTGCAGGAGCAAATTTATATGCCGCTGTGATGCTGAACTGACCGCCTGCCGCCGCAAGTCCTGCACCGAGCAGTACGAGCCACTGCTGCCAGGTCATAACGTGAAAATCGAACAGTAAAAACGGCAGTGTTACAAGGCAGGAGAAGCCCGAGAAGAAGAACACGATATAAGGTCCTTTTTCGCCTCTGATGCCGAGCCACCTTACCGCCGTATAAGCCGCACCTGCGCCCATACCGCCGAGAAAACCGAGCAGTGACGGCACAAGCTCCAGATTTGCTAGGCTCGGCTTTATTATAAGCAGACTTCCTGCAAATGCGACTATTACACCGAGCGTCTGCACTAAATTTGTGCGTTCCCGAAGGAACATTGCCGAAAATACGATAACGAAGAACGGCGACATTTTGTTCAGCATTGCCGCATCGGATAACGCCAGATGGTCTACCGCATAGAAGTTGCAGAGTATTCCGAGCGTTCCGCACACCGAGCGTATCAGCAGTGCACCGATGTTGCTTTTTTTCTGCGGCAGAAACGAGCCTTTCTGCCTTATCAGTATCGCTGCCGCAAATATGAAAGCGACAAGATTTCTGAAAAAGCTCTTTTGTACAGACGGCAGATCGCCTGCCAGCCTTACGAAAGCACCCATAAAAGCAAAGCAAAAGGCGGAGCTGATAATGCACAGCACGCCTTTGTGCTTCGGGGATATTTTACTGAGAATTTCCGCCATACTCAACCACCTGTTTTTGCTTCGTCAAACGGCAGTAGTACGGTTTCGGGCAGTGTTATTTCTCCGCCTGATGAGAAAAGCTCGGGGCGGTCGAATTTGTAGCTTATCTTGAGCGAGCTTACAGCCTTTGTTATTTCCTCGTTTGTAAGTCCCGACCTGTCGATAACGAATATGAGCGAAACCTTACTGCTGTTGAAACGGTCTATTGACGAAATGTTTGTTTCCTTCAGTACAAAAGCCTGTTTGTCATACGGTATATCGTCAATGGAGAACTGTATGTTGCTTATTTTATACATACCGATGTTTGTAAAATCAAACACCATCTCAACACGCAGATAGTTTTCGGATTTTGTCATATCAAAATCCGTGTCGCTCAGCAGCTTGCTTGTAGACCCACTGTCAAGGTGAGTGCCGTCCTTCAGCTTATCGTATACGTTTTTTATCATATTGTCAAAGCTCTGTCCGCTGTAGCTGTACAGCCGTGTGTACGCATATTGTGCCTTTACGGGAAAAGCAAACTGCGTAACCACGACTATAACCGCAACAGCCACGACCAGCACCCATATGAGCGCCTTTTTAACGGCGTTGTGTCCGAAAAGATTTGTCAGCGTCTGTTTAAAACTCATACTTTCTTTACGCCGAGAGTTACGTTCTCGCCGTTTATATCCTGTTCCTTTGTAAATCCGTCTGTCTTGCCGGTCACTATATCGTCTGCAAGAGTATCCTCTGAGATGCTGTCCTTGTTGCGTGTCAGTATCTCGGCTACCTTGTCACTGCCGTCGCAGTAGATAACGATATGATCCATAACCTCAAAGCCTGCATCCTTACGCATCGTCTGAATCTTGCTTACAATCTCTCTTACGTTACCTTCTTCGATAAGCTCGGGTGTAAGCGTTGTGTCAAGAACTACCGTGTAGCCTCTGTCGGTCACTACCGCATAGCCTTCCTTCTGATGCTCGTCTATAAGCAGGTCATCCTTTGCAATCTGAACATCGCCTGTTGAAAGTGTAAGCGTCATAGCGCCTGTTTCACGGATTTCATTCATAGCCTTCTGACCGTCAACCTCAGCGAGCTTTGTTCTGACCTCGCCTATCTGCTTGCCGAAACGAGCGCCGAGCGTCTTAAGCTGGGGCTTGAAGGTGTAGCTTGTGAAGTGGTCGGTGTTATCTATAAAGCTGATTTCCTTGATGTTCAGCTCATCCTTGACAATATCGGCATACATAGGCTCAAGCGTCTTGTCGCCCTTTACCATTATCTTTGATATAGGCTGTCTGTTCTTTATGTTAGCGGCATTTCTTGCGGCACGTCCGAGCGTTACAACGGTCAGAACGGTGTCCATTTCTTCCTCAAGATGCTTGTCGATAAGCTTTTCATCTACTGTGGGGAAGTCGCACAGATGTACGCTTACGGGTGCGTTCTTATCGAGCGAGCAGACAAGGTTTCTGTAAATATCGTCGCATACGAAAGGAGTCATCGGAGCAGATGTCTTTGCGATAGTCACGAGCGCTGTGTACAGCGTCATATATGCGTTTATCTTATCCTGTGTAAGCTCTTTTGACCAGAAGCGTTCTCTGCTGCGGCGGACATACCAGTTACTCATCTCGTCTACGAAATCCTGTAATGCTCTTGCGGCTTCGGGGATCCGGTAGTTTGCAAGGTTATCGTCAACCGCACCTACAACTGTGTTAAGTCTTGATAACAGCCACTTGTCCATAACGCCGAGCTTTGAAACATCAAGCGTATACTTAGTAGCGTCGAAATTGTCTATATTAGCGTACAGAACGTAGAATGCGTAGGTGTTCCACAGAGTAGAGATGTACTTTCTCTGACCCTCGTTTACTGCTTTTGCGTGGAATCTGTTGGGAAGCCACGGAGCAGAATTTGTGTAGAAGTACCAGCGTATAGCGTCTGCGCCGTGTTCAGCCAGTGACTCGAACGGGTCTACTGCGTTGCCCTTTGACTTTGACATCTTCTGACCGTCTTTATCGAGTACAAGGCCGAGAACTATAACGTTCTTGTAAGGAGCCTTGTTGAATAAAAGCGTTGAGATAGCGAGCAGTGAGTAGAACCAGCCTCTTGTCTGGTCAACTGCCTCGGAGATAAAGTCAGCGGGGAACTGTTGTTCGAACTTTTCCTTGTTCTCGAAGGGATAGTGATGCTGTGCGAATGGCATAGAACCGCTGTCGAACCAGCAGTCGATAACCTCGGGAACTCTCTTCATCTGCTTACCACAGTGCGGGCATTTTATCGTAACCGCATCAATATAAGGACGGTGAAGCTCTATATCGTCGGGGCAGTTGTCAGACATTGACTTAAGCTCCTCGATACTGCCTATAGCGTGCTTGTGACCGCACTCGCACTCCCAGATATTAAGAGGAGTACCCCAGTATCTGTTTCTCGAAAGACCCCAGTCCTGAACGTTTTCAAGCCAGTCACCGAAACGGTTCTTGCCGACACTTTCGGGTATCCAGTTTATCGTTTCGTTGTTTCTGATAAGGTCGTCCTTGACAGCGGTCATCTTGATGAACCACGATTCTCTTGCATAGTACAGCAGAGGAGTATCACATCTCCAGCAGTGCGGATAGCTATGCTCAAACTTGGGTGCGTCAAACAGTAAGCCCTTTTCGTCAAGGTCCTTAAGCACCATAGGATCGGCTTTCTTTACGAATATGCCTGCGTAAGGTGTTTCGGCGGTCATATTACCTTTGCCGTCAACAAGCTGTACGAAAGGCAGGTCATACTTTCTGCCGACCTTAGCGTCATCTTCACCGAATGCAGGAGCAATATGAACGACACCTGTACCGTCTGTCAGCGTTACATAGTTGTCGCATACTACATAATAGCCCTTCTTGTGCTGTTTTTCACATATCTCAACGGCACAGTCGAATAAAGGCTCATACTCCTTGCCCTCAAGCTCTTTACCAGTGTATTTTTCGATTATCTCGTAGGGGGCTGTGGGCTTATCGCCGCCGAGTACCTTATCGCACAGAGCCTCTGCAAGATAATATGTGTAGCCGTCTGCTGTCTTTACCTTTACATAGGTTTCATCGGGGTTTACGCAGAGTGCAACGTTTGAAGGAAGTGTCCAGGGAGTTGTTGTCCATGCAAGGATATAAGCGTCCTCGTCCTTTACCTTGAAACGTACAACCGCAGAACGTTCCTTTACATCCTTATAACCCTGAGCTACCTCGTGGCTTGAAAGCGGAGTTCCGCAACGGGGGCAGTAGGGAACTATCTTGAAGCCCTTGTATAAAAGACCCTTTTCCCATATCTGCTTTAATGCCCACCACTCTGACTCGATAAAGTTATTGTGATAGGTTACATACGGATCGTCCATATCAGCCCAGAAGCCTACTGTGCGTGAGAATTCCTCCCACATACCCTTGTACTTCCATACGCTTTCCTTACACTTTGTTATGAACGGGTCAAGTCCGTACTTTTCGATCTGATCCTTACCGTCAAGACCGAGCATCTTCTCAACTTCAAGCTCAACGGGAAGTCCGTGAGTGTCCCAGCCTGCCTTACGGGGAACGTTATAGCCCTTCATTGTGCGGTATCTCGGAATCATGTCCTTGATAACACGGGTAAGAACGTGACCGATGTGGGGCTTACCGTTAGCCGTAGGCGGACCGTCATAGAATGTGTAGGTCTTGTCGCCCTTTCTCTGCTCCATACTCTTGCGGAATATGTCGTTGTCGTGCCAGAACTTCTCTGTCTGCTTTTCTCTCTCGACAAAATTTACCGAGGCAGGTACTTTTTCATAAAGTGACATTTTTTCTCCTCCTGTTTTTGCAATTCACCCTGTCATATAAATCTCTTCGGCAAAAGCCGGAAGTTATATGGGGTGGGGGTCAGCCCATTGCATATTATTTTATTCTTTGCGTTTGCGGAAAATAAAAAAGCCCCTATCCTCCGAAAAGGATAAGGACTATAATTTCATAACAGTCTTTATAACCACCGTTTCGTCATTCCGTCAAATGCGTTCCTTTTAACGTTGGAAAAACGTCCCGTTCTACTCTCGCCTTAAACGGCAATTTCGGCGGGCAGCTTGGAGGTGATATTCATACGGTAACTCTGCACCGACCTCTCACCGTCGTCGGCTCGCTTTGGCTTTATATCCGCACTACTGTCCTCGTCACAGCCTTTAAATATCATACACATTGATTATACAATCAAATTTTCCCTTTGTCAAGCGTTTTGTCAATTTTATTTTAAACGGCTTGTTGTTTATGAGTATAGTACAACAAAGCGGCGGGTCCGGGCTTATCATAACAATCCGAGCCTAAGGTTACAAAACGGTAACAAATAGTTACAAATTAGTTACAGTTTCAGGTTTTCTATTGTGAAGAAATTTTGTTTGTGATAGAATATTTATATAAGATATTTTGGGTAAGCGGGAAGCGACTATATTTACAATTACCGCTGAAAGTCTATTATTAACGTGACATCGGAGGGTATATGCTCGGAGCAATTTTCGGTGATATAATCGGTTCGACAAGAGAACTGCATAATGTAAAAACGGAAGAGTTTGAGCTGTTTCCACCGGGAAGTCATTTCACCGATGATACAGTAATGACAGTGGCGGTCGCAGAAAAGCTACTGAACGCTAATTCGGGCTGTAACAGCCGGAAAGCTTATGCCGCTCGCTATAAGCAGTATTATAACCGCTATCGTAACGCAGGATTCGGACAGATGTTTTCAAAGTGGGCGGAAAGTGACACGCTCCGAATTCAAAGGAGCTACGGAAACGGAGCGGCGATGAGGGTGACGGCTATCGGTTATGCGTTTGACGACTTAAAACCGCTTTTAAAGGAAGTAAAGGCAAGCTGTTACTACACGCACCATAACCGTGAGGCGATAAAGGGTGCAAAGACAGTGGCAACCTGTGTATTCCTTGCACGAAAGCAAGAGGACAAGGACAGCATCAAGCGGACAATAGAGAAAATGTACGGTTACAGATTTCAACCGCTTGATGAAATCCGCAGAGATTATGTCTTTGACAGCAGAGCGTCATATTCTGTTCCGCCTGCACTTGAAGCATTCTTTGAATCAGACTCTTACGAGAGTGCGATAAGAAAGGCAATTTCTATAGGCGGCGACAGCGATACCATTGCGTGTATAACCGGTGGAATCGCCGAGGCGTATTACAGGGAGATACCTAAAGAGATTGCGACAAAAGGAAATCTGCTCATTGACAGCGGGCTGAGAAGAGTGGTCAGAGAGTTTAATGAAGTAATGAACGTTGAATGATGAACGCAAATCTAAAAAAACGGCTGTTGATGTTGTAATTTGGAGGAAAATATGATCTATACCGTGAAAATCGAACAGACATATGCTTATCCAAAGCGTATGAAATACGTTTCTAAAACAGATTCATTTATCGAAAAGGACTGCGACAGTCTTTCGTATGTGCGTAATGTACTTTAGCCTTACGGAAAGGTCATCGCACGATATGTAAATCAAAGAGTGTGCTGAGATTATAAATTAAGACAGATATAACGGAGAAAAAATATGAGTAAAATATGTCCCAACTGCAAACGAGAAATAGATGAAAACGTAAAATTCTGCCCGTTCTGTGCGGCTTTTACGGGTGAAACACCGCAGGAAAAGAAGAAAAGCCCTGTCGGTGCGATAATAGGCGGTGCGGCAGGTGTGCTGGCGCTCGGAGCGGCAAGCCTTGCGGTGTTTGTATTTGATATATTCGGAATGTACGGCGATAAGGCGGAAACGCTTTACGGCACGGGCGACAAGCTGTTCATTCAATCGGTGACGCCCGTGTGCATTGACGGGAAGTGGGGCTATGCCGACAAAAGCGGAAGCACCACGCTGAAACCGCAGTACAGTGCGGCTTATGCCTTTAACGAGGATACAAACGACGTTGCGCCCGTTGCGGTTGACGGAAAGTTCGGATACATAAAAAAGGACGGCGAGTTTGTAGCACAGCCGCAGTACAGCTTTGCAGGGAGCTTTTCGGATAAGGGACTTGCTAAGGTCACAGACGAAAACGGAAATGTCGGATTTGTCGACAGCAGGGGAAGAAAAGCGTTTGACGGCAGTATGTTCAGCTATGCCTCGGATATGAACGACAGCGGTTATGCGTTTGCGTATACTTTGATGATGCCGGAACTTGAGGGCGGAAGGGGCTATTATGATATAATATACAGCCTTCTCAGTTCTGACGGAAAAGTGACCGAGCTTGCAAACGGCACGGGAATATCGGCGATATACGATGATAAATATATCGGCTTCAGACAAGCGGAAAGAAAAGATGAAACAACGCTTGACTTTACAAGGGAGTATGCCGTGTTCTCGGCAGACGGCATACAGCTTACCGACTATTACGACCGCATTGCAAAAAGCGGAAAACTGCTCATCGTCTGTGACGGTACGGATGACGAAAGCAGGCTGTATAAGGCAAAGCTGCTTAAAGCCGATACGCTTGAACAGGTCGGAGGAGAGTATCTTTGCGGCGCCGATATAAAGTCTTACGACAGCGGTGCGGTACTGCTCAAAAGAGATGATAAGGGCTTTATCAGGGATGTTCTGCTTTGCGATAACGCAAACGAAATATATCTTTGTTCAACGGGTTCACACATTGTAAGCGGATTTGATATGAGTGGCTATGCCTGCGTTTACGAAAAGGGAAAATACTGCGGATATACCGCAAGCGGAAAGCAATTTGAGAGCGATAATCAATTCGGCTCGTTCAACTGCGGACTTGCGCCGTTTTATGATAATGCTAAAATAGGATATATCAACACAAACGGCGAAAAGGTGACGGATGCCCGGTTTGACGGTGCGAGCGGATATTATGCGGACGGCTACGCCTATGTAAAAAGCGGCACTGAGTATTCCGTCATAGATATGAGCGGAAATACGGTAATAGGAAGGCTTAGCTATGCGTCCGACAAGCTGATGTTTGCGGATACCGTGCATAGCTGGTACGACCCTGAGGACTTTGAAAAGTTTGACGGGGAGAATATGTTTCTGGGGGATTTTTATTTCTCCGAGATTGCAGGCAATACTTTTGACGAAGATATGTGGGATTATATTTACAGCGATATGATACCTGTAGCAAAAAACGCAAAGTCATACAACGAGGTATACAGAAAGTACAATCCGCAGTATTGCGATTGCCGTATAGATGACGGATATTTTATAGTCTGCAACAGCCGCACATTAAGCGGCAGAATAGTAGCTCCCGGAGAAACGCTTATAAGTACCGATACGGAAAACGAACTTGTCAACGCATCGGTAATTGACACGGACAGCGCAAGGCTTATAAGATACTGCGAGGAGGAGCATACTGCGGTAAAAGATCTGTTCGGCAATAAAGCAGTGTTGCAAGGCTCGTCTGAGAGATATTCAATGAACGAATACACAGCCTGCGACCTTATACAAAGCAATAAGCCCAGTCAGACGGTGATATACGATAACAGGCTTTGTCCTGTGCTGACGGTTTCATCCTCCGTCAGCTTCAATCTGAATGAATACGGCGATAAGCTGTATATTGCATCGTTCAGTTCCGACCGTGAAAAAGATTCGGGCAAACAGGATAAAATCAGGAAAAAGTATGCTATGGCAGACAGGAACAGCGGTCATGTATATGCGGTGTACGAGAGGGCGTTTACGGTTCTGGGAAACGATTTCTACAAAACCAAGGACAATAATTCCCTTGCCGAATATTACACGGCATACGGAAAGAGCATAGGAAAGTTCGTGTACGCAAAGGCATACGGCGACAGGCTGATGTGCTTTGACTATGACAAGTATTATATCTATGACAAGTACGGTCAGCTGTTGGCACAGTATGAAAACAAGCCGAGAATAAGCGAAAACAGCGGAAGCGTGGTAGTAAGAAACGATGACGGCAGCTTCACCTGCTATGACAGGGATATGAACGTACTGCTGACTACAAGGTATGATATTCAGCCGATGGAAAACGGCTATATGGCTTATCTGGCGGCTGAGAACGGCAGAACAGGCTTTATCGGAAAGGACGGCAAGGTCGCACTTGAGGCAAGGTATGAATTTGTCAGCGCAATGTCGCCCGACGGATATTTTGTATCTAAGACATACATAAATAACAAAAACGGCTATGATTATAACGGCTATGCGCCTGAACTTATCGGTGTAACGGTAAATGATCTCAACGGCAAGGCGGAGATGGAAGGAATAAGCGGAATGTGCAATGCCGGCAACAGTGCGGCAAACGGTTATTCACCGCTTGATTTCTACGCAGGTGCCGTATATTATGAAAGCACGCCCGAAATAACGCAAAATATAGCGAAATATATTTTTGTTGCAGATGACGGCGAAAGACTTTATTATACAGACAGGTACGGAAACCGTCATTATGAGGAATACTATGTGAGCGACAGCGTAGATCAGAGTTATATGAGCCCTTGCATAACAGAAGGCGAGGCGGTGACGCTCAGCGTGCTTATGTATGATAAAACGGGCAAAAACTCGGCAACAGTGAATTACTATCTGAACCTTGACGGCACTCCGTTTGTGAAAGGCGACAGGACGCTTGACAGATTGCAAAGCTTCGGATATATAATCGGAGATGGCAATGAGGACGGCAGATATAATATATACGGTGCTCACGGAAAAATACTGCTCAGCAATATTGAAACAGAGAAAAGCGCCGACGGCATCGGAATTAACAGAAACGGCGATAAGCTGGCGGTTTTGGATATGAACGGAGTAAGAATATTTGACCTTATAACGCAGGAGCAGGTGTTCGAAAAGGATGACGACAGATTCAGCTTTATTGCGGAAAATCTTATTTCTTACCCGGACGGCAATGCTGATAAAACGGTCTGCGTGAATCTTGATAACGGCAAGACGTATACCTATGAGGGACGAGTGAGCTTTATAAATCTCGACTCGTATAGAAATAAGAAGGCCGTGTTCCCTCTGCGGCTTGTGAAGTACGGCAATATAAACAACGGCGGTGCCACCGTCTATGATGTGGGCTATGACTGCTTAAGCGTTTACAGCCTTGACGAAGATATGGAGGAGAGCTATGTAAACACTTATACGGCGGGAGAAGGGAAAAGCGTCTTTATGCTTGGCTTCGGCGACGGAACGGGGATGTATGGAATCACAGACACATATAATAAGAGCGGCAAAAGGGCGTGGACTTTTATCAATGTAATGCTCGACAAGCAGATAACGGTAGACGGTGTAATCAGCGTAAATCAGAACAAGTACCCAGACAAGCCCTGCTTTATTATCGGCACGGAGAATGACGATGGCTCTGTGACAACGTATGAGCTTGACGCAGAAACTATGGAGCTGTCCGTGCAATAATACTGCTGTAAGCTATAATTTCCTTTATTTCTGCGGTTTTGCTTGCATTATTCCTTGCAATATGATATACTTAAATCTATATGGTTAAAACACGAAGCGAGAAACAGAAAAAGTACGGAAATCATAAGATTTAAAGTGTAAAAGAGAAAGGAAACAAAAATGATTACAGTATCGGACGTTAGTCTTTCATTCGGCGGACAGATGTTGTTCAAGGACGTAAACCTGCTGTTCACAGCCGGCAACTGCTATGGTGTTATCGGTGCAAACGGCGCAGGAAAGTCCACATTCTTAAAGATACTCTGCGGTGCGCTCGAGCCTACAACGGGTACGGTCACGGTTCAGGAGGGCCTGCGTATGTCGGTGCTTAAGCAGGACCACTACGCATATGACGAATATACGGTTCAGGATACCGTTATAATGGGAAATCCCCGTCTTTATGAGGTAATGAAGCAGAAGGACGCTCTTTATGCGAAGGAGGACTTCACTGAGGAGGACGGAAACCTCGCAAGCGAGCTTGAGGGCGAATTTGCCGAGCTTGGCGGCTGGGAGGCTGAAAGCGACGCATCAAAGCTCGTACAGGGTCTTGGCCTTGACGAGAGCATTATGTACGCTCAGATGAGCAGTCTTGCAGGTAATGAAAAGGTCAAGGTACTGCTCGCACAGGCACTTTTCGGAAATCCTGATATAATCCTTATGGACGAGCCTACGAACCACCTTGATATTGACGCTGTGGCTTGGCTTGAGGACTTCCTTGCGGAGTATTTCGGTACGGTTATCGTTGTATCGCACGACCGTCACTTCTTAAACAACGTTTGTACCCATACGGTAGATATAGACTATACAAAGATCAAGATGTATGTCGGAAACTACGAGTTCTGGTATGAATCTTCACAGCTTATACAGAAGATGTTAAAGCAGCAGAACAAGAAGAACGAAGAAAAGATAAAGGAATTACAGAGCTTTATCCAGCGTTTCTCGGCGAATAAGTCCAAGTCAAAGCAGGCTACATCGAGAAAGAAGCTCATTGACAAGCTGACGGTAGAGGAACTGCCTGCGTCAAGCAGACGTTATCCGTTCATCAGCTTTGATATGGAGCGTGAGATAGGCAAGGATATTTTACAGGTTGAAGGGCTTACAAAGACGGTTGACGGCGTTAAGGTGCTTGACCACGTCAGCTTTACTGTCGGCAGAAACGACAAGATTGCCTTTGTTGGCGATAACGAGATTGCCGTTACCACACTGTTCAAGATACTGATGGGTGAAGAAGAACCGGACGAGGGCTTTATCAAGTGGGGAAGCACCGCAAGCGTAAGCTACTTCCCTCAGGACAACAGCGCATTCTTCAACGGCTGTAAGCTGTCCATCCTTGACTGGATAAGACAGTATTCAAAGGACGAAACCGAAACATATCTGCGTGGCTTCTTAGGACGTATGCTGTTCTCGGGCGATGATATATTCAAGAATGTCGATGTGTTATCCGGCGGAGAGAAGGTACGCTGTATGTTCTCACGCATGATGCTGTTCCAGTCAAACGTTCTTATCCTTGACAGACCTACAAACCACCTCGACCTTGAAAGCATCACCGCCGTAAACAATGGTCTTTCGGACTTCAAGGGCAACGTGCTGTTCGCTTCTCACGACTATGAGATAGTACAGACGGTCGCAAACCGTATAATAGAAATCGCCGACAAGGGCTGCTACGACAGACAGGGAACATATGAGGAATATGTTGACTGGAGAAAGGCAAACCACGGCGGAAGTTTCACACTCTGATAAAACAGGATATATAACAAGGCGGACTGTCCTTTTTCGGGCAGTCCGCCGTTTTATATTTTATCGGCTTTTACCTTGACAATAAAATCAATATGTGGTAGTATGAAGTCAGAAGATAACGCAAGGAGGTTTTAATATGAAAAACAAAAGCAACCAATCGCAGAACACAGCAATTTGTGCGGATACTATTCCTGCCACGCAGTCAAAGCACAACCTTTATCACAAAATTACAAGCCGTATAAAACCGAATTATCTTGGTCTTGCAATGTCTGTACTTCTGATAATCGGAGCATTTGTACCGAGCTACGGCAGCTCGGGAGTTTTGCTCAGCGGATACAATGTGACATTGTACGAAATGACGGCATATTCGGACTACACCTTCTTTTTTCTCTTAGCAATCGGAATATTCTCGATCATCGTTTCGGTTATCGGTTTTGATGTTGGCGTGATACTCGGAGGTGTCGGAGAATGCGTTGTGACATTTATTCAGTTCAGGCGTTATTTCACTGAAGATTTTTCAAGTATCCCGGTTGAGCTGAATATAGGATTTTACATTCTTGTTTTCGCTTCGATAGTGCTCTTGCTTTCGGGATTTTTAGGTATCTCCAAAAAACGGACTGCAAAATGAGTTTTCGCCTCTGCAAAAGCAGGGGCGAAAATCATATTTCCTTGAAATCAAATTTAACATTTACGCAGTCCATCGTCTTACTTCGTCTGAACCTCGTCATAATACGTTCCTCTATGCCGTCAAACGAGCTTTTGTCTGCGTCAAGCAACAAAAGCAGATACTGGCTTCTGCTGTAGCGTGTATATACATCTCTCATTCTCAGCGAATTGCTTATGCTGAACGAAATTTTATCCATTGCCTTTTCAAGCAGTTTTATATCCTTAAGTTCATTTTTACTGCTGTCAACCGCAGAAACAAGGCAGATAGACAGCTTGCTCTCGATTCTTTGACTTTCACGCCTGTACAGACGGAATATATATTTGAATATTTCGTACTGGCAGTAAAAAACGCCTTTTTGCTCCTTGCTGTCATCGCCCGTGAGATCGCCTATTACCGCATCGAGATTATTCTGTACATCATTTCTTGGCTTTACCGTAAGCTCGTAAAGCTCGGTGAGGTGAGCGCCCGGTGCGGCACCGTACTGCTCCATAAGATATGCACGGATATAATCATACTGCTTTGCGGCACGTTCGTAATCTCCCATTGCGACAAAGGCACGGATAAGGTTTGCATGCATTTTTTCATCGGACTGGTCAAGCATTGTGGCACGCTCACAAAGCGTTATTATTTCGGAAAATTTGCCCATAGGGTAAAGTAGCTGAGCGCATTTGTCCACAGCGGAATTATAAAGTGCATGGAAATATACGTTTATCGGCTGTACCCACGTTTCTCCGACAGCTCCTGCAAGATATCCGCTGTTATAAAGGGCGATAGCCTTTTTATACATACTTATGCGTCTTGTTCTGGAAAGCGACTCGTCCTCGGTTTTATCTATATATTCCTTGAATTTTGTCGAATCAATAACGCATTCATCGCTTTCAATAAAGGCATATGAACTGTGACTGCCTGCTATGAGTTTACCACCGCCGGGTATCATTTCATCAAGCACCGCTCTTGTTCTGTGTACAAGCGTCTTAAGCGCATTGGCAGGATTTTTGCTGTCCGACCACAACAGGTCGATTAGCTCGTTCTGGGTTATTTCTCTGCCTCGCTGTGCAATAAGATATTCAAGAAGCAAGATCATTTTCGAACCCCTGTACTCGTTTTCGCACAGACGCTTGTCACGGTATGATATTGAAAACTGACCGAACATAGTAATATGTATCTTATTCGGCATTTTTTTCACCTCCCTGTTTTTTCTTTCGTCTTAACGTGTGCTTTAATGAAATTTCACGCTAAAGTGTGAAAATAATTTAAGCAAAATTCCAATTTTCTGATTGATGTTATGCAACAAGCGTTGCACTGTTGGCGATTTGTGTAAATATGATGCTATATTCTGTAAATCAGGCTTACAGAAATAACTAATATCGTGTAAATATGCACAATTTGCTTGCTAAAATGTTGAATCAACTATCGTATAAATAGAAATATGACGGCGATTCCGGCTACTGTTCGCAATGTAACCGAAATGTAACCACGATGTGGCATAATATGCTCGTAAGGTTGAGATGTAGATTTGAGATGATGTCTACCTCACGTTTTTACTTTTCTTTCCGTCATGAGAAACAGCATACCGCAGCAGAGGTTGTAGTGATGCTGTTTTTCTTTTTTGCGTGGAATGCGGTTTACAGGCAGGCACTTTTGAGCCTGCCTCAGTTTGTAGAAAAAGTATGTTTTTGAAACAAACTTCTAACTCACTACCCCTATCCCCCTGCCCCCTTTCCCCGGGAAAGGGGGATTTTACTGGGGCTACCGCCCCTAGACCCTGTCGGGGGCTTCGCCCCTGCGACCCCATTTTTAA
>ENA-OYZI01000215-OYZI01000215.1-human-gut-metagenome-genome-assembly--contig:-NODE-215-length-16041-cov-5.109721_pt1 | contig 16041 bp, 14 predicted proteins | sample MGYA00243288_ERZ653471 | MGnify/ENA primary metagenome ERZ653471 (study PRJEB26926, sample SAMN06164901) | human gut metagenome | biome: ENVO:00009003; feature: ENVO:2100002; material: ENVO:00002003... | reverse complement strand
ATGTAGGCATGGGCGACCCGTTCTTCTGTAAATACCTCTGTCCGCAAGGCGTGCTGGAGGGGGCCATCCCGCTGTCCCTTGCCAATTCCGGTATCCGGTCGGCGCTGGGGAGCCTGTTTACATGGAAATTCGGCATCCTGCTTGCCGTGATCGTGCTGAGCGTAATATTCTACCGTCCCTTCTGCAAGTGGCTCTGCCCGCTGGGGGCGTTTTACGCACTGTTCAACCGGGTATCTCTCTTTCAGATAAAGGTGGACAAAAACAAGTGTGTATCCTGCGGAAAATGCGCCAAAGCCTGCAAGATGGATGTGGATGTAACAAAAGCGCCCAACCATACCGAGTGTATCCGCTGCGGAATGTGCATACGCACCTGTCCGACGGGCGCCGTGCGCTTCCGTTACGGCTTCGGAGACGGTAAAGATAAAACAAAAGCGGCAAAAAAAGCCGCAGAAAATAATAAACAATAATAACAAGGAGAAAAAAACAGATGAAAACGAATAGAACGAATACGGCCGGCCGATTGCTGGCACTGCTGCTTCTCGCCCTGATGATGTTGTCTTTGACAGCCTGCGGCACAAAGAACGGAGACAAAGCGGACGGAATGAGCAGCGAACCGAAGAATGCCGAGGAAGCGGTCGCCATGCACAAAGATCTGATGGCGCAGGAAAATGCCATTCTCTCGGAGAACACAGCCCTTTGGGAAAAGGTATTCATGGCAGCCGACAAGGGCATGACCATGCAGGAGGACGGCAAAAACTACGGTGATTTCCTACTCAGTACAATCGAATCCGCCAAGGATCAGTTTACGGCGGATGAACTGAAACTGATTCAGGGCGAAGCGGAGAAGATCCGCGACATCGAAACCAAGCTGACCATGATTGAGGAAAAGTACCCCGAGGCGGCACAGGAATCTACGGATGGCGCTATGAGCGTGCCCGCGGGCAGCGACACGACCACGCCGCCCGATGACGGCAGTATGCAGAAATCCGATGACGGCAGCATGCAGAAATTCCCCACCTTTGAGGGCAAGGACCTGGATGGAAATACGGTGAAAAGTGACGAGCTGTTCTCTGCCAACGCCGTCACCGTGGTGAATTTCTGGTTCACAACCTGCAATCCCTGCGTGGGCGAGCTTTCCGAGCTGGATGCACTGAACAAAGAGCTTGCGGAGAAGGGCGGCGCACTCATCGGTGTCAACACCTTCACGCTGGACGGCGACGAAGCGGCTATTTCCGAGGCGAAAGATGTCCTTGCCAAGAAAAACGCAACCTATCAGAACGTGTATTTCGCTTCCGACGGTGAGGCAGGAAAGTTTACCGAAAACATCTTTGCCTATCCTACCACTTATGTGGTCGACCGCAACGGCAACATCGTGGGCGAACCCATCGTAGGCGCCATCACGGAAAAAAATCAAGCGGAGACGCTGCAAAAACTCATCGACCAGGCCCTTGCCGCCGATGCAGACTGACAAACGGATTTATCCTCTCAGAAAAGTAAGGTGGCTGTCCTTTTAAAGGGCAGCCACCTTACTGCTTTTGGGAAATAGTATGGAGCGCGGGTTATTTGCCCGCGCCCCTGAAGATAAGACTTTTACTTTTTGAGGATTTACAGTGATTTTTTCCCCCGCCGCCTGATTTTCCATACAATCAGTGCAACGCATCCGGCAAAAGATGCACATAACGCGGTGCTCCACAAATTCATTTGACCGCTGTCACCGGTCTGCGGGATTGTAACCGCGCGCCAGCCGGCATACACAGTCCTATCCCCGGTCAGATAAATGTCTGAGACCTTGTTCACAAGGCTCTGTTCGCTGTACCAGCCGACAAAGGTATACCCGTGCCGAGTGGGAACATACTTGGTCAAATCCATGTAGGTATTGTACGTTTCCCGCACGCCGGGAATAGCACTGCCGCCGCCTGTTTCAAAGCGCAGCGTGTAGTAGTTGACGGGCGGATTGTTGTCGCCGGTATGCGTCCAGTGGGCGTAGACGGTGGTATTTGCAGAGAACACGGTATCCGTCGTAATCTTTGTGCCGCCGCTCTTTTCGGTGTACCAGCCGTTGAAGCTGTGCTTGCTGCGGGAAGCATCGGGCAGAGAGATCAGCTTCTGCTTGGTGGTGGTCATGCTGCCGACAGAGGGCGTACCGTCGTTTCCGTCAAAGGTGACGGTGTACTCCGTGGGCGTAGGCGGCGCATCCTCCTCGAAGATGGCCTTGACCTCCACATCGCTGCCGGGCATAGTGAACTTGTCGTCCCTTACCGTCACGTCGCCGCTCATAACCTGCCACTCCTTAAAATGGTAGCCCGCGTTTGGCGTAGCGGTCAGGGTGATTTCCGTTCCGGCCGTCGCCGAGGCGGGATCCGCGCTGCCCGTGCCGTGACCGTCGTCCCTGACGGTGACGGCGTATTCCGTCTCGGGAGCCTTGGCTATCGTGATGGAAAACTCCTTAATATCTTCACCCAAATCGTTTACCGCCATGACGGTAAAGACCTCGGTCCCTTCCCCGGCGGGCGTGCCGCTTATCTCTCCTGTGTCCTCGTTTAGGCTAAGTCCCTCGGGCAGGACACCGCTCACAATGCTCTATGTGATGGGCGCGGTACCCTTGGCGGTCAAGCGGTTGCTGTAAGCCTCGCCTTCCATGCCGTCGGGCAGGCTTTCCGCGACGATTGTCGGCGGCATAGGGGGTCGGTTATCGATAAGCTTCACCCGAATCGCGGCTGTTACCGCAGGCTCCGGCTGCTGAAAGATGTCTCCGTCATCTTCACTAAGCACCGGCGTGCCGATGATGGTCTGCCAATCCACAGACTCCGCATCATAGGACGATTCATCCCATGTCACGTCGATCCAGCGCCACGCGCCGTCAGCGGCATTGATGCACACATTTTCCGGCAAGCCGAGCTCTGCAAAGGGCGTGCCGAACGGCTTATCGGTAATGGGATCCGGTTCATCGATATTCCTGATGGTGTTTTTGATGGCGTTGATTTTGATGGTAATCTCCGTCGGCTTGTGGAGACGCAGGTCGTCCGGCGTGAATACCACCGTCACATCGTGTTCACCCGGAGTCCGGAGGTAGAACGGCGGGGTATTCTTGAAGGAGAACGTGCCGGGGGCGACGGTATCCGTACCCTTGACCTTTGCCACGCCGCCGACGAGCGCGCCGACTTCATCGTTGTAGGTTCCCACCTGAAGCTTTCGCCAGGTGAATATGGTGTTGTCGGGCAACGTAAAATCGCCGTTCTTCCATCGGAATACGGGCAGCTGCGTGATCTCCGTCTCGGCCGGGTCAGGCTGCAGCTGAACCTTTCTCACGGCTCGGAGGTCGGTGCCATCGGGTATGGTGAAATACTTCTCCAATTCGGCGCGGTTGACTTCGCCGTAGATGGTCTGCTCCTCAAACGAATTGGGGTCGTAGGTCGAGCTGTCCCATGAGGTGACGACATTCATACCGAAGTCCATCCCTGTTCCCTCGGGATCTTTTTCATCGCCCACCGCATAAAAGCTGAATGAATCCGAGAGATTCAGCTCCTCAAATGGCGTTCCGAATTTTTCATTGGTAATGTGTCCGGCCCTGGTCTCCTTGAATGTGCGGGGAACGACGTTCACATCAACGGTGCATTTCGCCTTGTTATACCGCTTCAGGTTGTCGGGCGTGAAGATGATCTTCAGTTGCAGCTGCCCCGCCTGCAATAGCGTGCTCGCCGTCAAGGAATGTCCGTATATTTTCTGATCTTTGTCCAGCGTGAATTTGCCGGAAACCGTTTCGCCGTTCACCGTGGCCGTTCCGCCGGAGAGATATTTATCGTCAAACACAAGGAAGCACAGGTCTCCGCCGTAGAGCTGCTTGGAATAGGTGGGCGGCTCCAGCGTGGGCGTAAAGACGCGGTCGTCAATAAGCGTTATTCTGGCGGTTGCCTTGACCGTGTTTGTCGGCTCCAGCCCATCCGTGAAGCCGCTCTTTTCAACATGCAGCGCGCCGGTAATGATCTGCTCGCCATATTTGTTCGGGTCATAGGTGGAGCCGTCCCATGTCACGGGCACGGGACTGTAACTCGCGCCGGTGTTGGTCTCAACCTTGACGCCGAAAGGGGAAAGGGGAAGCCCCAGATCCTCAAACGCCGTGCCAATGGGCTTGTCCGTGATGATCACGTCGTCCGGGACTCTTGTGATCGTGCGCTTTGTCCCCGTCACGGTAATAATACATTCCGCCGTGGTGTATGCCTCCGTATCGTCGGGGGTAAAGAGGATCACCATGCGGTTTTCGCCCGGGTGTACTCTGCCGCCTTCATAATACTTGAAGCTGAACGTGCCGGGAACGACGACGCCCGTACTCTCGGCCTTCGCTTCGCCGCCCCTGAGCGCCCTGTCGGTGTACTCATTGCCGACATAGGCCGGAAGGCGCAGCGTGGGCGGGGTGGTGATGACCGTTTTGGCAGGCTGCAAAAGTTCTCCGTAAGCCGTATGGCAGGTTTCGCAAACAGCCTTCTCCGTGGATGTAGCCTTGCCGCCGGAGCAGTTGCCCGTTTCGGTATGGCTGCTGTCCGCGTTACAGGTGCGTGTGTGCGTTCCGTTGCCGTTGGAGGTCCATTCACCCCAGCTATGATTGTGCACCTCCCATATGGCATAGATGGTTGTGCTCATATCAACCCCATGTACTACCAGACACTCGGTATAACCGCCGTTTCCGCCATATATCGGCGTACCAGTCCGATAATTCGCCCAACCTATGAAGGTATATCCGTCACGGGTTGGAATTATTTCTGATATGGGAACCCATACATGAAATTCCGAACTGGTCACGCTCTGACTTGGCGGCGCGCCGCTGCCGCCGTTGGCATCGTAATGCAGCGTATAGGTGTATTGGGTGGCAGCGGGACGGACTGCCCCGCTCCTCGTTTTTGGCATCATAGTATCGGATGCCCCTGCCGGGTCTGCGCCGTAGGCCTCATGGTATTCATACAGGCCGCCCGTTTCCGATGCGCGTGCGGCAACCTCTCCATCCGCCGCGAAGACCGTCGCGGGCATCATGGTCAGCACCATACAGCATAGAAGCAGAATGCTGAGTATTCGTTTCTTCATGTCGTTTTTCCCTCCTGTTCCTGCGGGTCCGGCTTGCCTGTCCCGCCCTTTTTCCGGTTTTCTCTGATTCTGAACCGCATGCACAGCGCGGTGATTGCCGCCGCAGCGGCAAAGGATACAACGGCCACCAGCACATAGCCGCCCGCATCCTCGCGCAGCAGCATCGCGCCGAACACGCCCCATGCGGCGGTCTGTCCCGGCCTGACAACCGTGCTTATCGCCTGCATCAGCACCGCGAACAGCAGCATACACGCGGCACTCAGTCCGTATATGCCGTGCTGCTGCCTTCGACGGGTGTTTTTCCGTACCCGCTGCCGGACGAGTGCGACCCGTCTTGCGGTATCGTACATACAGTTTGACCCTCCTCTCCGGTTTGTCTGAAACTGTGGTCTAAAAACCCTTTCACTTATATAGGTACATAAAATCGGAAAAACTCTCACCCAAAACGCAAAATTTTCCAAAAAAATTTGAGAGCCGCCAAAAAAGCAGCTCTCAAGGTGTGAATGTTCGGTTATTTCATCCGCGATAAACGGAACGTAGACAGTCTTCCCGCCGCTACCAGCAGCACCGGCAGGGCGTAGGCCACATACTGCGCCGCACCGCCGTAGGCGATGAGCAGATTGTAAACGGCGTGGAGGGTGATGGCCGCGCCCAGCAGCCCCCAGGTGCCTGCAATTTTCAGCCATGTCCGCTGCCACGCATAGGCAAGCCCGCCGCCCACGATCAGACCGCAGAGGACGTGCATGGCTCCCGTGCCGAAGCCACGGAAGAAGATGAAGGAGAAGCGGTCAGCGCCATTCTGGATGAGATAGCACACATTTTCAAAGGTGGCGAAGGCGAGGGTGACTGTTATTGCGGCAGCCTTGATTTTATCGCCCTCCGGCTCGAACACCAGCAGATAGAACACCAGCGGCAGCAGCTTCATCATTTCCTCCACCACCGGCGCGATCTCCGCCGTAGCGGCAAGGGCGTCTGCCTGACATACCGCCGCGAGGAAGGTATTGATGTAAGCCGAAAGCAGACACACCCCCATTCCGGCAATGCAGAACAGGAAGAAGCGGAGCTTCCGCCTGCCCATGCACAGAGCGGCCACCAGCAGGGGAGATACCATGCAGAGGAAGATGTTTTCAATATAGGTCATGCTTCCACCGCCCTTCTCGTGGCGGGCAGCAGCCCCAGAATCGCAAGCGTCAGCAGCATATCGCACCAGAAGGTTGGGCTTGCCGGAGAGGTGTTGGGCCAAAAGCAGCTCGCCGTCCAGAGCAGGTATTCCGAACCGGCAAAGCACAGCACGCCGATGTGAAACCACCGCATATTCCGCGCCGCGCCTGTCTGCCCCTTGGCGTAGACCAGCCCCCGGATAGCGCAGAAGGAGAGCCATATCATCATGCCACACCAGATCAGGTTGGAGAGAATGTCCCCGTAGGTGCAGTAGAACGCCAGCAGCGGAAGGCCGAACGCAGGCGCGAGCCACGCCCTGCGGCAGCGGAAGCTGCGCTCGTCCTGAGTGGCGAGCGTTGCTTGCAAAATGCGCAGGAAAATTACGCTGGCCACCCAGCCGAACTCCGACACATAAAAGACCCGCGGCGTGGTATCGAACAGCAGTAGATACAGCGTCCAGTAGAGCGCACCGAGGGCAAAGCAGCCGTAGAAGCACAGCAGCAGGAAATACGCCTGCCTGCGGCTTTTCCGGTAGGATATGCCAGAAAGCAGCGCGCCGACGAACGTGGTCAGTAATTGCAGCAGGTTCTCAATCAGCTCCATGCGCATCCTCGCTTTCTTTGTCCTGCCCGTCCTCACGGTTCATCTGCCGCAGCCGGAAGCACAAAACGGTCACGCACACGCCGAGAAGAAAGGCCAGCAGCCCGATAACAATGTATCCCAAAGCCGCGCCGCCGCCGTACATACTGGCCGCCGTTTCAAAGCCCGCATAGTCGCCTGCCTGGATGCTTGCGGCAATGCCAGGCATGGCGAAGGACGCGCCGATGAGCAGCGCAAGGCACGCCGCCACGGCGGAAGCCATGGTGACCGTATTGCGCCGCCGCCGTTTCTCCCGCTCCATTTTGGCGATGCGCCGCTTCGTCTCAGCGACCCGTTCCTCATGACTCCGCATTTGTGATTCCCTCCCGTTCTAAGAGCCTTCGCAGGCTCTCTTTTCCGCGATACACCATGTTGGTGATCTGTTTTACCGTTTTTCCCGTGACCTCCGCCGCCTGCGCGTAGCTCATATCCTCAAAATAGGTGAGATAGAGGACTTCCCGATAGCCCGGGTTCATTTCGCTCATGCAGAAATGCAGAATGCGGTTTCGCTCCTCCGTCCGGATGACCTCCTCCACCAGCAGCCGTCCGTCCGGCTCGCCGGTCAGCGCATCGAGGCTGAACAAGGTCTTTCGTTTGCTCTTATGGCGCAGCGCCATGTGCCGCGCCGCCTTGTAGATATACGCCTTGAAGCCGCCGTCCCGTATCTTCGGCTTTTTGGTGAACAGATAGGCGAAAACGTCCAGCATCAGCTCCTCCGCCTCGTGAACGTCGTGCAGATAGCCGTCGATATACAAGGTCAGGGGGTCGCCGTATTTTTTCATCAGGGCATTGAGCCCTTCGTCGTCGCCGCTCAGATATTGGCGGTATAGGGTTTCATCGCAGGCCATCGCACTCACTTCCTTTTTGCGGATGCTTCTAATTCCAATGCGGAGAGGATCCGTCAGGTGCTTGTCCTGCCGGGATCGCGGTGCTGTTCCTGAAAGCGCGGGTCGGACGGCTTTTCCGCGTTTTCCGGAATCGCCCATGAACGCCCGAACCGGGACGCACTGGGGATCCGCCCCTCGGCGCAATACTGATTGACCCGCCGCTCCGATACGCCCCAACGGTAGGACGCCTCCCGAATGGAGATATAGCCCTTGATTCCGTTCATACCGCACCTCCGCATGGATAATACTCAACACATTACATTATATACGAATATCCGAACAAAAGCAAACCCCCACGGACGACTTTGACCAACCTTTTTATTATGATGTCGGGGTTAAAAGCCCGGGCTTTGATGCCGGCGGATTGTTCCGTGCTCTGCGCTCCCACGTCTCCGCTCCGCTTCGGTCCGTGCTAGACATGTGCCACTGGCACATAGCACCCTGCCCAATATTCGCATATCGTGGGATTAACATCCCACTTTTATGGAATCTCCCAGTTACCGCTCTGTGTCTGCAGGCTGTACATATGTGCAAAGCTTCCGCCTTTTGCAAGCATCTCCTTCGGACTGCCTTCCTCGACAACGCTGCCACGATCCAGTACGATGATCTTATCTGCCTGTACAACGGTACGCATTCTGTGGGCAATGACCATAACGGTCTTACCACCGATCAGGGCAGATAATGCAGCCTGTACCTTTGTTTCGTTTTCCGCATCTAAAGAAGCGGTAGCTTCATCCAACAGGATGATCGGTGCATCCTTTAAAAAGGCTCTGGCAATGGAAATACGCTGTCTTTCCCCTCCGGAAAGCTCCGCGCCGTTTTCGCCGATCCGCGTCTGCATGCCATCCGGCAGTTTTTCGGCAAATTCCAGTACATTGGCACGTTTTGCCGCTTCCATGACCTCTGCATCTGTTGCGTCCTTCTTACCGACACGGATATTTTCCATGATCGTATTGTCAAACAATGTTACATCCTGAAAGACGATGGAATATAAGGATAACAAAGCTTCCGGATCTGTCTCCTTCACATTCATACCGCCAACCGTGATACGTCCGCCGGTCGGATCCCAGAAACGCGCAGCCAGTCTTGATACGGTTGTCTTACCACAGCCGGATGGACCGACAAGTGCTGTTACCTCACCCTGTTTTGCGGTAAAGGATACATTGGAAAGCACCTGCTCTCCTGTTTCATAAGCAAAGCTGACATGGTCAAATGTAATATCGCAGCCCTGATTGGTCAGTTCCCTGCGGCCTGTCATTTCATAGCCTTCCGAAATCTCATTCATACGTTCCACATTGACGGTCAGTGCATTTAACGCTGCAAGGTTCATCAGTGAACCGTTCAGCGGCTCATAAATACGGGATACGATGATCAAAAATGCAAAGAAGGTGATCACATCGATCTCGCCTTTTGTCAAAAGAGAACCGCCAACAAGTGCCACGCAGGCAATACCGAATTTCAGCAGAAGCTGACCGGAATTGACGATCATACCGGATAAAAGCTCATGCTGCATTGTTACCTTTTCTGTCAGGTCGATCTTTTCAAATAAGCCCTGCAGATATCCCTTCTGGGAATTTGTGCTCTTTAAATCCTTGGAGCACTCGATAAATTCCTGAATACCGTCTGCCACTGTCAGCTTTTTCTCTGTCAGTTTTTTACCGCTTCTGACCTGGATATTCTTGGAACCGAACACGATCCAGATCGCAAACGGTAACATCCAAAGTGCTGCCAGTGCCAGCTTCCACTGGAAGAACAGCAGACCGACCGCAATGATGATCGTGGAAAATACAGCCCCGTAAAACTGTGAAAACTGATGAGAATAAGCATGCTCCAAAGCTGCCACATCTCCTAAGATAACCGTTGTCAGATCTGCACTGTCCTTCTGGTCGAAGAAGGATAATGGCATTCTTCTGAGCTTCTCCGCCAGAGAGATACGTTTGTTGCCGGATTCTTGATACATGGCAAAGAAGGTTGCGTTATACTGCATGTAATATAAGATGCCGAGCAGTGCGATCGTCAGGATACTGCCGATGAGCAGCATCCGGGCATGGGCAAACGGCGCATCATTTAAAATGTCCTCTGCCAGAACATATAACAGACCGGTCGGGAGCATGAGTGCAATATTGACCAGAATACAGATGCACACGGATTTTATCATATCTTTTGCACCCTGCTCGGATACAGCGTAATTTTTCATTAATTTTGCTATCATTTACTGCCACCTACCTTCCAGCGGATTGAAGTCTGATAATCATTCCACATCTTCCCGTAAAGACCATTTGCTTCCAGAAGTGCTTCATGCTTTCCTGCTTCTTTTATCTTGCCGTTTTCAAATACATAGATCGTATCAGCGTTCTTGACCGTGGTCAGTCTGTGGGCGATCATGATAACTGTCTTGCCGACTGCCATTTCTTCAAAGGCTTTCTGGACAAGCACTTCATTTTCCGGATCTGCGTATGCAGTTGCCTCATCTAAGATAATGACCGGTGCATCCTGCAGGATAATCCTTGCAATCGCGATCCTCTGCTGTTCACCGCCGGATAAGTAGATACCATCCGTTCCGATCACCGTTTCGATTCCCTGCGGCAGTTTTGCCAGAATATCGTCACACTGTGCTTTGTGCAGTGCTGCAAGCACTTCTTCATCCGTCGCATTCTTTTTCCCCATGCGCACGTTATCGGCGATCGTACCGGCTAACAGTCTGCTGTTCTGGAATACATAGGAGATCGTACCCACTCTTTCCTCCTGCGCGATATCCCGGATATCAACATCACCGATCCGTACCTGCCCGCTCGTCGCATCGTAAAACCTGGCGATCAGACCTGCGGCTGTACTTTTTCCACTGCCGGAAGGACCGACAAAGGCTGTTACCTTTCCCGCCGGGATCTGCAGGCTGATATGAGAGACAGCATCCGGTAACTCTTTCCGGTAACGGAAGCTGACGTCATCAAAGCAGATCGCATATTCCTGCGGATGCTTTGTCTGTGCCGGCTCCGAAAGCGGCTCGATCGCCATGATCTCATTAAAACGGGCGATCGCATCTTCTACCTTCATGGATTCCTCTCCCATGAACATGATCTTGGTCAGTGTTGTGGCAATGACCGGTGTAAAGATCACATAAAATACGAAGTTCAGTAAAATGTTAAACGCCACATGATCGCCGCGATACAGGATCAGTGTCAGTGCGATCAAAAATGCAAACGTGCTGTTTACGATCATCTGATAGCAGACCATTGGCATACGCATTTCTTTTGTGTAATTGATGCAGAATTTATAATAGCTGTCGATCGATGCTTTGAATCTGGAGAAGCTATGTACTGTCTGGGAGAATGTCTTTACGACATTGATACCTCTGACATATTCCACTGCTTCATTATTCATATTTTCCAGTGCAGTCTGATAATGCTTCATATCCTCCTGCATCTGTTTGCCGGTCATTTTTGTCATGCCTGCCAGACTCAGTACAACCGGGATCAGACAGACCAGTCCGAACCGCCAGTTAAATACAAACAATAATAGGATCATCGCCACCGGCGTGATATAAGCCCCGACAAGATCCGGGAGCTGATGTGCCAGATATACCTCTGTTGTTGCTGCGGAATCATTGATGATCCTGCGGATCCTGCCTGATCCAAGCTCATCGGCAAATCCGATCGGCAGCTTTGCAATATGGGCAAGCAGCTGCTTTCTGATATTCGTTGCCACGCGGAACGCACTTGCATGGGAACACATCAGTGCTGTAAAATAAAGCAGCATGGAAACTGCTGCAGCAAGCACCGCAAACCATCCGTTACTTGCAATATGTGTTGCTTCTTTAAAATTGGGCGCAGCTTCGATCACTTCTTTGATGATGCGGAATAAAAACACATAGGTCAGAAGTGCTGCTATTGCACTGAGCCCGGAAAATACCCAGGAAAAATAAGTGCAATACTTGTGTCCGCCTGCATATCGCATCAGGACACTAAGCGCGCTCTCTTCTTTCTTCTTCTCCATAACCTCTCTCCTCCTTATGGTTCCTTTCTCGCTCCATCATAAGGGCTTTATTCTTCTATTTCTACTCCAAGCAGGGTCAAATGCTCCATTCGTTCACTGGATTTTTTATATTCCCGCGGACTGCAGCCCACAACCGAACGGAAAGCCGCGGCAAACTTGCTCGGATTGTCGTAACCGAGCATTCCTGCGATCTCTGCCATGCTGTGCTCCGTTTCTTCTATGTAATGGATCGCCTTGTGCATCTTATAATGCTTGACAAATGTATAATAAGGTTTTCCGTATATTTCACTGAAACAGCTCTGAAACGTCGTCTGTCCGATCCCATACTTTTGCACAAGCTGCGGAACAGAAAAGCGGCGGTCCGGATGAGAAACAACCTCTTTGTGGATCGCACGCACCTTATCATAATCCTGCTGCCTGTAATAGCGTTTCTGCGCCTTTTCCTCCTCCGGTGTTACCATACGGATCAATAGCAGCAGTTCCAATATCTTTAATTTCAGATAATACGTTTCCACCTTTGGATCTACCTGATACATTTCATTCAGAATATGATTGATCTCCGGCAGAGAGCGGATGAACATGGCACCGTTTTCCCTGCGGATCTGCCATCCGAGAAAATCGATCTGCTCGACCGCCTCCGGGAACACATCCTTTAAATATGCCTTTGCCGGCTCAGGATCGATCAGGATTTCCACCCCTGCATAAAAGCCCAGCGGAAATTCCGGATTTTCCCGGATGACGCCGACCAGATTTGCCTCCATTTCTCCCTCGCCAAGGTACACCTGCCTGCCATTTACCTTACAGCCGAAGCGTCCCCGTCTGCAGTGATTGATCTCGATCATCTTTTTGGTATCTTCGTTATAATCGGCCTCTACCGCTTCCTGCGAATGAAAATTATTGTATACAAAGTACACGCCGGGCATGATTGGATGGAACACCATGGAGCTTTTTTCTCCGTTTTCTTCATTTCTTGACAGGATCGTCATAGATGGCGCACTTGCCCGGTCAAACCCTTTGCTGTGTAATTCATCAATGATCTTCATATCTTTTTCTCCCTTATAGAGCTGCTTTATTCATCCTTCTGCCACAAGAGCTTTAACAGTGCTTTCTTTCTGGAAAGAAGCAACATTGCCAGCAGATAGGAAAGCAGCACATAGCCAAAACTGATCCCGATCGTAGAAGCCTTCACAGGCAGGCTCATCAGTCTTCCCGATGACTGCATGGCTGACAGGATCATCGAGTAAGCCGTCGCATACCCAAGCAGAACGCCCAGAAGAAATCCAAGTGGCACCAGAATATAATTGGCGCGGAAAATAAATGTCCTGATCTCTCTGTCCGTATAACCTAAGATGGCAAGCATTGAAACATTTCTTTTGTTTTCCTCCAGTATCATACCGGCCAGCATGCTTGTCACCAGAATACAGATCAGTGCGCCAAGCACCTTTAAAAGCTTCAGCACGATCCCTGCTGTACTTGCCAGATTTTTTGCCTGCTCGATATAATCCGCCACGGAAGCGGATTTACTGAGCATTTCACCCGGAATGTCCAGTTTTTCTCTGCTGATGATGACATTGTACTGCTCAACCGGTCTGTCCAGCAGCTTTGCCACATTTTCCTTGGAGGTCAGGACAAGTGCCATCACATCATTATCCAGAATATCCGTTATTTCGATCGTCGACTCCTGCAGCGTGACCGTATCATAAAAGGTAAAGCTGTCTCCCGGCGATATGTGATAACGCTTCGCTGCTGCATTCGTTATATAATACTTTCCGTATTCAATCGGCTTACCGGAACAAAGTTTTGCGGAAAGGACGTCATTTTCCTCCTCATAGCCGATCATATTAAACCGGGAGTCATCCACCTTCGCACCGAAGCTGATATCAAAAACAGCCGATCCGCCATACGGATTTTCCGTCTGGAAGCTCTTAAATCCATATTCATACTGACCGCCCATCATCGCATCCGGCATTTTTACTTCGATCAGATTATCATAAGAATCCTGAAACGAACCGCCCAGCACTACGACAAGTGTTGCAACGGCAATACCGATGACCATTGTCAGACTTCTTGCCTTGTTCAGCCAGATGGAACGCACCGTATAGATCCAGCCGGTGCTGCGATTACTGTTTCTGCATATGCGAGCTGTTTTCTCCTTCTTCTGCTCACGCAGAAGCGGAACAATATCACTTTTCAGGCAGGCTGACAGCACCAGATAAGACACCAGCCCATAAACAACAACTGGAATCAGCACCGCAACAAGCAGCGTAAGCCAAGGCATTTTTACCGTATAATCAAGATACTCACCACCCCCGAAATAAAAGCCGCAAAATGCTTTGGAAAACGGAATGCTGCAAAGAATGCCCAAAATATCTCCACCGATCGCAGGGATCATACCAAACAACATATAATGGCGGATGAGTTCCTGTTTGCGATACCCAAGTGTCATCAGTACCGCAATGATCTTTCCCTCTCTTTTGACCATTCTCGATAAGACCATGGCAATGATCACAACAACGAGCAGCATAATGATCGGACTGTACAGGGAAAATTCCGCCGTCAGATCATCCGCTTCGTGAAAGATCAGGCTGATCCTTGTATTACTTTCTTTTTCAATGTATTCCGTTGTTTTATACATATCGTAAACTGCCTTGCGGAAATCCTGTTCCTTTGCCTTATCCTCATAACGCACTGCATAGTATGTGATCGGAACCACCAGCTTTTCCATTGCCTGCTTTGTGATGATCCCAATGCCGAAACCATCCTGATCCGGCATAGACTCTGTCAGATCGTAGAGCATGATCGCATAGTCCGATTTATTACAAAGACCGGATACATGAAATTTCTGACCCAAGATCGTAATCTCATCCCCGACTGCAATCCCGTTTGCTTTTGCATAGTGGTAGGTAACCATGATATCCGTATCGGATTGCAGATCCTCTCCTTCCAATACAGAAGCAAGATCCAGCTTTTCCATCTGTGTAAAAATACGCAGCTTTGTATCCTGATACGTCAGATCTGTGTAGTGCTGTTGTTCCAGCACAACCTCGTACTGTTCCTCCAGTGCCCGGATATCCGCCTCTGTCAAAGGTGTCTCTGTTTTGAATTCACCGTCCTCGATCCGGTTCTGTGCAAAAAATCGCTCAAATCTGTCATATAATGTATTGCTGACCGCAAAGGCTCCTACCAGAAGCATGATGGTAATTGCCGTTAAAACAGTGCCTGTCAGATAAAAGGAAATATTTTTCCCGATACTTCTTCGTACTCTTTTTTGTAATGTCATCAGATTTCCAGCTCCTCTACCTTTTTCTTTTGCTGTTTCAGATTACTGATGATCTGCCCGTCATGGATCCGGACAACACGATCTGCCATCTGCGCAATTCCCTCATTATGTGTGATCATGACGATCGTTGTATGATATGCTTCATTCACCTCCGCCAGCATGCGTAATACCTCCCTGGAAGAAACAGAATCGAGTGCTCCCGTCGGTTCATCACAGAGAAGCAGCACCGGATTTTTGATCAGTGCTCTTCCGATTGCACATCTCTGCTGCTGTCCGCCCGAAAGCTCAGACGGAAAATGTGTGGCATGATCTGTCAGCCCCAGCTTTTCCAGCAGTTCGGAAAGCGACAGCGGATTTTGAGAGATATCCTCTACTACACGGATATTTTCCCGGACTGTCAGCTCCGGGATCAGATTATATGACTGGAATACGACACCGATCTTCTTTCTGCGGTATTCTCCCAGTGCCTTTCTGGAGAGCTTTGTAATTTCCTGTCCGTCTATCGTAATGCTTCCTGCATCCAGATGATCCATTCCGCCCAGCATGTTCAAAAGCGTACTCTTACCAGAACCGGACGGCCCCAATATCACGCAGATCTCCCCCTTTTCCAGCGTCAGCGAAACATGATTTAAAGCATACAGCTCACTTTCTCCTGTTGCGTATTTTTTAACGGCGTCTTTCACCTCTATGTACATATTGCTTCCTCCCTCTACCTATTCAAATAGTCATGTCAAATATATGTTAGTTTATTCTAACCTTTGTGTCAAATGATTTATTGGATTGCCTGCGGGAAACTTTTCAGGAACATAGAATGTGCCTTGGCACATCCTCGCAGCTCTTTTTTCTGTAATAGGAACGAAGTTTCCTATTACAGAGACGAGATACGCTCTGCGAATCTCGCTCTGATTAGCGGTCGTTTCAGACTCGAAAATCCTGCCAGCTTCGCTGTCAGCCGTGCTTCGCACTCATGATTTTCTCTTCGGGAACCCCTCGTATGATAATTGC
>ENA-OYZI01000205-OYZI01000205.1-human-gut-metagenome-genome-assembly--contig:-NODE-205-length-16385-cov-9.930618_pt1 | contig 16385 bp, 15 predicted proteins | sample MGYA00243288_ERZ653471 | MGnify/ENA primary metagenome ERZ653471 (study PRJEB26926, sample SAMN06164901) | human gut metagenome | biome: ENVO:00009003; feature: ENVO:2100002; material: ENVO:00002003... | reverse complement strand
GCACCATTTGCCGTTGGAGATCTTTAAGCTGTCGTGCTCACGAGTACAATAGGTGTTGCCGCCAAAATGGACAAGCTCCTGCGGCTCATAAGTTTTCAGATAGGTCAGCAAGTCCATCTCACGGGCTTTTTCCACCACCTCCGGCGAGATATATGGCATATGTTTCACCTCCGTTCTGACATAAAAATAGCCGAGGGGCTTTCGTAAAGAAAACCTCTCGGCTATGTACGCAACGGTGCACGACTATATATCATTTATGCTTTCAAAGGAATGGTACAGAGTTTCATCAAACTCCTTAACTTCAAAAGTTTGATACCTCCGCCTATAATGCTTTAAATGCCTTTCCCTCAATCTGAATTGTATGGTGACTTGATGCATCTAGGCTATTAATAATATTAATCAGTTCTTGGCTGTTTAATGTAATAGCAGTAATGATTTGGAATGGCTTTTTGATCTCCACAACCGCCTCAATAAAGCTTTTCATATCTTCCGGGACAATGCTTTGCTGTGCAGGTTCATCGAAAATGATAATGCCAGGATGATTACCTCCTTTCTCAATAGAAACCTGTAACAGTGCCATTGTGAAAGCCCAGATTACACGAATACCATCGCTAGCAGATGAATCAAATTTCATGTCAAAACCATCAATAGTGGGTAGAAGTGATGAATTAATGGAAATATCAATTCCGTCAAAGCTCGACAAACTACTGTAGTGATATCGTTTTAGATTATCAATAAATTGCTTCTTCAAGAGAACAATTTTTTCAACATCTGACTCTGAGATATCTTTTTTCGGAAGTTTGTTCTTTTGGTCAAGATATATATTCCACTCTTTAGATAATTCCTTTAATTGTTCAGTAAAAGCGACAATGGTATTTTGCAATTTTGACAATCGTTCGATGCGGTTACTAATCTCTATCCGCTTAAGCATAATTGCCTCAGAGGCTTCTGTATCTGTGGTTGTAAACAAATCCGAACGAAGTGTATGTGCTAATCGTCGTAGCATTTGAAGCCGTACTTCGAGATCGTCTTTTTCTCTGCTGAGTTTTTCTCGAGATTCTTTGCGACATCCTAGCGTGAATTCTAACATCTTTTTTTGCTCTTTAAGATGCCTTATATTATCTTCGATACTCATAAAGCCGCTTGCAGCTTCCGCATCAAGCAAATTGTCTTGGATATGCTGTTTGCAAACGGGACAAATATCTGCTGAAATATTTCCGCCTGTTGCTTCAGAGCCAAATTTTTGAAGACGTGCAGCATCATTATTATTACGGATGTCTGAGTTTACCAGTGCCAAATCTGCATTTAGCCGCTTAATTGCTTCGTCGTAACTTGCTAAGTCTCTATTTATTTTATGTGATCGACTTTCAAAAACAAGTATTTGTGTTTGTGTTTCTGACAGTTCAGTGTTAAGAGCATCAAAATTATCACGTACAAGGGGCTTCAATTGGCGCAATCCATCATACTCATTATTTAGAGATTGTATTTCCTCTTCAATAGAGGAAGCGCCCAAAACCGAAACGACTATTCTTGAATAATCAATGTCCGATAAAACTCGCGGATGGATTGGGAGATTTGAAATATCACATGATTCTGAATGAACAGCTTTTTCAAAATCAGAAATCAATTGCCCCCATTTGTATTCAAGCTGACTTCTTACTGCGTTAAGGCGGTCTCGTTCCTTTTCGTTTTTTAATGTATCCAATCCTAATATATACTCTACAATTCGCTTCTTCGATTCACGGATTCCGAATACTGGCATACCAGAAAGAATATCTGACCAGCCATGTTTTTGCTCAATAAACATAGAGGCAAAAATCATCTGAAGATACAATTTTCGCTCATTACCATCCGATGTACGAACTAAAGGAAGTTCCATGTGAAGGAACTCTTCAAGAAATGTATGGAACCCCTTTTCGCTTGTTGCAGAATTTTGGATATTGACATAGTAATCTTCAGATAATGTTTCATTGTTGCTTATTGAATCATAATTTCCATAATAAACTGTTACGAGGTGATTGTCTTTACTTTCTGATTTAATATTTCTGTAAATTGTTCGAATTTCAATTCCATTGCTGATTTCGAGATAAGCTCCAGACTCGGTTACCGTTAAAGGCTCACCCTTATCCTCAATGGCGGTTTTAAATGCAGATGTGAGAACTTTGCTTCCGATTCCACCGGCACCACCAAGGATTTGCTCGAAGCCAAGGCAATAATAAATAGCCGCAAGGATTGAACTCTTTCCGCACGTGTTTTCAAGGCTTGCTATAAAGTTTAACCCATCTTCAAATGCTTTATCGATCCCATACACACCTTTAACGGTGTTAATTTCAACCCGTAATCTATTGATTCTCAGCATCTTTTATTCTCCACCTATCTACTATTTCTTCGACTTTTCTTTCAGTCAACTTTTTCGCTATCAAATTTAAATCACCTATTTCGATTACCATAAGATCTCCAACAACCTTTATCTGTTCTGCAAGTTGCTTACCACGGTCAGTTAGTTTGTATTTTGCATTCTGCTGTCGTTTTATTAGCCCATATCCTATTGCATATGTTAGAGCACGGTTAACCGATGGATCAAAACGAACAATTGGCGCACTACCGATCCCGTCCGCAAAATCAACAAGCTTTCTCATGTTCTCCTGAGAAATTAAGGCAAACGAAATCAAGTGAAGCTTTATAAGCGAGCAAACATCTCCTCGACCGCAAATTCGCATAATTAAGCATAATTGCGTGACCTTATAGCTGATACGGTAATTATACGGAACCGCATCCGGTTTTGCGTTGAAAACAATGTCGGTATATTCTAATGGAGTTTCTCTCATTTACTTACCCCCTAAATTCCATTGAACAGTCTGCAAGCCAACTTGCAATTAAATCTTGTTTTAGTTCGCCAATGGATGCTTCAGTGAATCTAGAAGAAAAATCTCGTTCAAGTTTGGAATGAAACTCATTGAGAATTGCATCAAATAAAGTGCGATTCATAGTTTTGTCTGTATTCATGAGAGTCCTAATTGACACTTCACGCTTATAGCTTTGCTCAAGTCGGTAAATTTCCTCATATATCTCTGGAAAGTGCACCCGCAAATCATTCAGAATTTCCAAACCGCTTATGTAGCAGTCGACATAAATTCCGACGACTTCATTTAAAGCTTCATCAGCGTCGTCAACAAGCATGATAGCCTTGATCTTTCTGCGTATATTTGCAACTTTTTCAGAATCACATTTTGACCAATCAGGCTTACTCGAATGTTCAATAGCTAGATTAAGTCGCATATCTGATAAAGATGTACGAATAACGCAACTTATTTCCGGTGCGAAATCTTCTGCAGTTTTAATGACAATTTGAAAATCATCTGCGATGTGTGTATAGTCAGAAGGTTTATCTTTTTTGGCTTTAATTACTTCTTGACGTTTGCTTTCAGCGTGTGCAAGAATGCGAGTGTCCTTATATTCTGGAATATTAAAATGCCACTCAACAACAGGCGGGACTCCGAGAGCCTTAAGTCTATCAGCGTTTTTCTTTAGCTTTTCTATATCTGCAGTAAGCTTGTTGCGTTGATGCTCATATAGTTCATTATCAGAATAATCTCGTTCCGGGCAGTAACACTGGTGAACAACACCTTTATATGTAAAACCTTCTATACCAGCATCACCCCCTTGGGTAGCAGGAATTGCGGTGTAGTTATCTTTTTGATAGCGAATACGATAACATCGAACGCACAAGTCTTCCCATGCATTGCCAGTCATATATCCTTCAATAAAGCTTTTGATGCTACTCACAGCATTTCCCCCCTAATATTTTTAACGAAATTGAATTTGTAAAGTCTGGTTCTTGAGATAAGGCACAAACATCCACACAAAATTCCTTCATTTCGTCCAAATAGCGTACCATAGCAAGTCTAAATAATGTGTGCACCTTTATTACTATTACCTCTCTATGCATCAAAAATAGCGTGTCACCCATCTTTGGAGGATTTTGAATGCTCATTTCAAAAAACTCCTTTCCTATTTGACTACCTCCATAATGACGAATCGTTGATTATCATCGTATACAAACGTAACCTATTCTTTAAAAATCTCCATTAATGTCTTCAATATTGCACTCTAGTCTTAGCCTTTTTCTTAGTCATTTGTTTATTCATGGTGCTCAACCTCACACCTTGATATATCTCGTTGTCCGGCCTGATCCGATTCGTTTTACCGAACCAGTCTTGACCATGGCACCGAGAACGGCTTCGACGGTCGTGGGGCTGACATCGGGGAGAATTTTGCAAATCTCTGCTTTGGAAAGCGGTGTCAGGCTGTTCAGAACAATCGCTTCCACACGGGCTTTCTTCGTGATCTTCTTGCCGTGTACCACCGCAAACCGCTTGTCCAGCTCCTTATAGCACATATAGAGGGTGGAGAGGAAATTCTCGATAAAGGGGAAATAGGAGTTTTCATTCGTTTCCCACCCTGCCGAGGACTGCCGCAGGGCTTCGTAATAATACGCCTTGTAGTTGTTGATCTGCTCCTCAAAGGACACATATTTTCCTGCGTCAAAGCCGTTTTTGTATAACAGCAGCAGCGAGAGCAGGCGGGACATTCTGCCGTTGCCGTCCCGGAACGGGTGGATGCAGAGGAAGTCCAGAATCACGCAGGGGATCAAAAGAAGCTGATTGATATTTGCATCGCTTCGGGCATCCAGATAGGCAAGCTCCAACTGCTCCATTGCCTTTGGGGTTTCGCTTGCAGGTGTGGGACGGAAACGGACACGGCGGTTTCCGTCTGCGTCAATTTCCAAAATCACATTGTCGTCCGTCTTGTACTGCCCGCCGTACTCATAGCCCGCAAAGCTCATCATCATTTCATGCAGCCGCAGAATGTCACGCTGCCGGAAGTCAATATGTTCATATCCCAAGTGGATCTCATTCAGCGCATCTCTGTACCCGGCGATCTCCGCCTCGTTGTGGTTCAGCGGGGCGCTGTTCTGATTGACAATGGCAGCGATACGCTCGTCGCTGGTCACAATGCCCTCGATGGCGTTGGAGCTTTTGACGGACTGTACCTTTGCGACGGCTTCCAGCTCCGTAAAAATCTGCGTATATTCGTCCTTGCGCACGCCCGCCATGGTTTTGAGCGCCGTAATATTGGAAGTGAGGTTCACAAGGTTTGCAGGCAGCAAACCGTTATTCAAAAAGGAATAATCGAATTTTCTCATACAGCACCAGCCTTTCTGCACATAATTATAGCATATTATGTGCAGAAAAACAAGCCGATATCCGAATTATCTGCATATACTTCTTTGAAATATATGCAGATAGAGCATCCAAATAGGCAGTAATATGAGAAAACGGCACGGGGTTTCCGTGCCGTCTGCGTCAGATCGCTTTGATTTTTTTGAGGTAGGCCACAGCATCGGTATGTCCGCGGAAGTAGATGTGCTGCCGCTCCATGTCCTCCATTTGGCGGACAAGGTTCAGATAGTTCACATACGCCCGATGCTCCTCGGCGGTCATGCGGATCTCGCCGCTGTCCTCGTTCATTTTGTCAATGACGGGGTACTGCGTTTTTAACTTGTCCATGCGGTCGGAAAGTCCGGCGTAGTCCTCGTCGGTATTCAGCAGATCCATCACAATATCGCTGTCGATCTCCGCAAAGGCATCCTCGATGCGGGATGGCAGGTCAAAATAGTTGTCGCTCACGGTGCTCACTTCCTTATCGTTTTTATTATACTATACCCAAACCGCAAGGCAATATCAAAGGTGCAAATTTTATCGTTCGGGCTGCTCCGTCTGCCGTGGGGCTGCGGAGCGGACGGGAACGGCGGGTGAACTGATCCGATATTCTTCGGGGATGTTCTCGATGTCGCCGTCGTAGATGTCCACAAAGCGGCCGCCGTTTGACCGCACATAGCCGTTATCCCCGAACACGCCGCCTTCTTCATAGCGAATGTCCCGTCCGAAGCCCTCATAGTCGATATAATTTGCCAATGCGCCGAGATTACTTGTATCGTAGCAGCCGCTTTCCTCGATCCAGTAATAGCCGAGGTCGTAGTCATTCCGCACACCGGGCAGGTAATCAAAGCAGTCCAAGTTTTCGGTCAGGTTGATCAGTTCCTGCACACTGCCGGTATTCTCGCCCAAGTCCAAAACCGCCTGCCAGAAATCGTCGCTTTCCCGCAGCTCCATGATCTGTCCGGCGAGATAGTTCAGCTCGCTCAGGCTCTCATATTCTCCGAGCACCTTGCCGATGGCCGCATCCGGGCAGTCATAGTCAGTGATGAACCATTCCTCATAGCGCCGTCCGATGCCGATGCGCCGGAAAACTGCCTGCATTTCTTAATTGGTCACAGGAAACTTCACCCATTCGCCCACCAAAAAGCCCTCGTTGTATTTGCCGAGGTTGGTAATAAAGGCTTCAAAGGCGCAGTCCCTTGTATCTGATACATTCATCATAGCCGCCTCCGTTATCGCTCCTGCACCGGGGCCTGCCTGCGGGGGATGGGAAAGCCGTAAACATGGGCGATCTCGTCGCCCAGCCTGCGGGTCACTCTGGTAATGTCCGCACGGGTGGCAATGCCCCGGTAGAGTTTTTCTTTCAGGCTCTCGATCTGTGTGTCGCTCACGCCGTCCTTATAGGTACGGTAGAGATAATGGTTCGTGCCGTCGTGATGGATGGCATCGCAGCGGAAGTCGCCGTTTTTATCCACATACCATGTGCTGTAATCAATGTTCCGTTCGCTGTAAAGGCAGTCCCGGATGTTGCCGCTCGGAATCTCCTTATATCCCATGCGGCGGCCATGCCAAAGCCCCAGATCACCGACAACGAGAATGGGGCGGGAGAGCTGAATGTCCAGATTGGAGCGCTCATCGTCCAAGTAGTCGCCGTTCAGTTCATACATCAGCTCCATACGCTCGGCTTCGGTGAGGTCGGGGTACTGCTCCTCCAAGTCCTCCCGCCAGTCGTCGTAGTCAATGTCGTTGCTCCAAATGATGTGTCTGCCGTCCTTCATTGCGTCCGTCCCTCGCTTTCTGCCATCAGAAATTGTCCGAACTCGGTAAAGGCGTACCAGTTCGTGCGGTCAAAACGGCTCTCGTTGAACCGACCCTTGGTGAGCACCCGCCCCTTGACCAGCCGTTTCAGGGCGTAGCGGATCTCATCATAGGACAGAAACGGGAAAAAGCCGGTCATCATCTGCACCGAACAGCGCACCCAGACCTTGCCCTCGTGAAACTGCGGCGACTCAGTGCTTTTCTGCTCGATACAGTCCCAAAGAAAGCAGGCCAGCACCGCCGCATTGACTCCGTATTTTTTCGCTATGTCTGAATCAAAGAAATGAACCATAATTTTGCCTCCTTTTCTATTTTCGGGATATGTAAAAGGGGCAGCGGATTTCGCTGCCCCAAGGCTTACTTTTTCTTGGCTCTGATCTTCAGGAAGATTAAAGCGCCGACGATAAATACGACCAGCCCAATCGCAAGAATGGTTTTCAGTTCCATTACTCTGTGTCCTCCTTTCTGCGTTTTCTGAATCCGACTACGCCCAGCGTAGCAGCGCCCGCAGCGGAAACGCCGAGCAGGACAAGCCACAGGGCGGGATTGCTGTCATCCCCGGTTTTCGGCGTGTCACGGAGTTCGTTGTGCATCTCCACTTTCGTCACCGCACCCTCAAACACGGATGCCGTCTTGTCGGCGGGCAGCACATAAGCGGAAGATGCGCCGTCCGACACCTCGGACACCACATACTCACCGATGCGGAGATTTTCAATGATGATTTCGCCGTTTTTGTCGGTGGTGAACACACCGACATATCCGTTCGGACCGGTCACTCGGAACGAGAAACCCTCAATTTTGCCATCCGAGGAAGTCTTGATGATTTTCAGAGAGCCGGCCTGCGGCGCATTGACAAAGCCCTTTCCGGCTTCGTTCTCCACGGTCACGGTCTTGCCGTTTTCGGTGATCTCGAAATAGTAGGCGTTGTCGTCCAGATAGAAGCCCTCCGGCGCTTTCGTTTCTTTGACAATATAGCCGCCATAGAGCAGATCGGGCATTTCATAAACGCCGATGCCGATTTCGGTGAGAGTGCCAACCAGTTCATCATCGGCATCCAGTTCCTTGTTGCCGTTGCTGTCACGGTAAACGGTGAACTCCGCCCCCGTCAGCTTGTTGTCGGGATATTCACGGTCGGTCTTGGTGAGCTGCACCGTGCCACGGATGCGGGTGTTTTCGATCTCTACCTCGATCACCGCACCGTCCGCATCGACGGTCACGGGGTAGGTTTTCTCCGACAGCACAAAGCCGGTCGGAGCTTCGATCTCCCGCACGATCCAGTTGCCATACGGTACACGGACAAAAGAAAAACTGCCGTCCTCGGCAGAGGTGGAAGTCAAGATGGCGTTTTCCGTCGTAAACTCGGTGCAGTCCGCACGGAACAGCCCAATCAGCGCAGTGGCAAGGCCGCTGCCATCCTCGTCCTTTTTCAGTCCGTGGATCTCGCCGTAGAGCAGTTTGTTTTCGATGGGTGTGCCGCCGTTTGCCTTGATGTCCACCAGCGCCGTGTCCTGCCCGGCGTACTCAAACACGATGGGGTACTTTTCGTCGGAGAGGATATAGTGTCCGTCCGTGGAAAGCTCTTTGAGATAGTAGCTGCCAAACGGTAGGTCGGTCTTGCAGACGGCATGACCGTTTTCGGCCACCGACACGATCTCCAGCAGGCCGTCGGCGGGAATGATGCTGCCGTCAGCGGCGGTCAGCTCCTCGGCGGCGAACAGCCCAAAGGTCACAGCGGAAAGCTCGCCGTTCTTGCCGATGTCGAAGCGCTTGTCCTGCTCCAAGACCTTATCCAGAGAAACGGCGGCTTTCTGTCGCTCATTGCAGAAGTCGGCGGCGGTTTCGGTGATCTCGACCTCCTGCCCGGCATAGACAAGCTCTGCCGTGTAGACTTCGGTGTTCAGCACATAGCCGGTGGGTGCAGTGATCTCCCTGACCTCGTATTTGCCGAGATACAGCGGCTTGCTTTCGGCAAGTCCCGATTCGTCGGTGGTCACGGTATCGACGACCTCTCCGGCCGCATAGCGGAGCGTGCCGTCCGGCGTGATGATGTCCTCGGCAGCGGTGATCTCATAGACTGCGCCCGCAAGCCCCTTGACCGCAAACACCGGCTGATAGATGCCGTCCGCCTCGGTGACAGACGAAAAGACCTCGCCGCTCTTGCTGATCCGGATCACACCCTTTTGCGCCGTGTTTGGCTTTGTGATCTCGACCACCGTAACGGCGTTTTCCTCCGTGGCATTGTCGGCGGTCACATCGAAATAGACCGGCTCGCTGTTCAGCGTGTAGCCGTAGGGGGCGGAAACCTCCACCAGCGAATAGCCCGTGCCATATTCCAGCTTTTCGGGCGTAATAAGGTAGCCGTCGCTATTCGTGTAAAAGGTGTCGATGGTGGTGACTTCGGGATAGGTGAAGGTCTGCGTAATGAGCGACCCGTCCGGGCGGTAGAGCCGGAAGCCTGCACCAGCCAGCGGAATGACCTTTCCCGTTTCGGCATCCACCTTGACGATTTTGATATAGCTCTCAAAATTGCGGTTGTTGGCAAGGTAGCGATAGGTCTGCCCATCCTTGGCGATATACACATCGAAATCGGGAAGCAGCTCACGCCCGTCCCAGCCCTTGGTCTGATGCACCGTGTAGATACCGTAGGGCAGGCCTTTTGTTACCGCATAGCCGTTTTCATCGCAGGTCAGGTAGTCACGCTCGGATGCCTTTGCACTTTCATAAGAGCCATCGGCTTTCAGGAAAACCGCAAACTCTGCGCCGGCCTCCGGCGTTTCAAGCTGGGTTTCGCCATCGTCCGTGTGCTTGATGATGGCGATTTTGCCCTTGATGATCTGCTCGGTCACATCGTTTGCGGTGGTGTTATATTCCGCGGTGTAGTTTTTCGCCTCTGCGCCGATGGGATAAACAGTGCTGTCCAGCAGATAGCCCTCGGAGGGCATGATCTCACGAATGGTCCAGTCGTCGCCGCAGACATAGTATTTCGTGGTGAACTGCCCGTTGGCATCCGTGGTGTAGGTGTCTACAAGCTGGTCGCCCTTATAGATGCCGTAGACAGCACCGGCAAGGGTAGCATCGCCCTGCGGCAGACCCGTTTCGGCGTCGCTCTTGGTGACGGTGACATTCCACTTTTTCAGAATGTTCGTAAAGCTATTGTTCGTGACGGTGTTCCATTCCACTGCCGCCGTCTGCTTTTCGGGGACGACATAGCGGATCGCCGTATCGACTTCTTCCAGCGTGTAGCCCGTGCCGACCAATACATCGGAGAATACGGCTTTGCCTGTGCTGTCGGTCACGGCGTATTCATCCACCGCAAGCCCCGAAAGCGAAGTGCCATAAAGGTGGAACTTCACGCCTTCATTCAATCCGTCCTCGGAGGTCTTGGTCACGATGAGGATTCCGCGCTTCAAGGTGTTATTGAAATTGACCGTTGCCACCTGACCGCTGACGACGGTGACACGGCGCACTTCCTGCGGCTCGTATTTGTCGTAGCTCTGCTCGGTGACGGTGTAAACGCCAGGGGCAAGGTTGTCGATCTGAATGACGCCGCCCGCGCCCGTCACAACGGTCTTGTTCACACCGTTGCCGGTGATCGTAAAGGAAATGCCCTCTACCTTGCCGTCCTCACTGGTCTTGACGATCTTGGTGCTGCCGTAGGACACTTTCAGGTTAAGATAGGCTTTGACAGGATCGCTGATTGTGGCGCTGTAAGTGACCACATCCTGCATCGTGCCATCAGGGCCGTAATGCCCGTCGCTCCATACCACGACACCCTTACGGGTATTGTTTTTGGTAGCAGAAATCGTCACCGTTTCCGTCGGAGCTGTTTCGGCAGTGATGGTCAGCGTATTGCCGCTGGTTACAAAGGTGATCCCCGTCTGCTCGGAGGAAAAGGTGTAGTCACCCAGCACACCGTTGGTGTCGGTCAGTGTAATTGCATAACGGCTGCCATCCCAGCTCAGTTCGACCATCTGTGCCTTGTCGGTGCTCCGGGCCATGAAGCTGGGAACGATGGTATGCTTCTTCACGCTGGCCTCTATGCTGTCATAATAGGCAGAAAAGCGGCTGTACAGCGGGTGACTTGTCCGATAAACAGATTTCACGGCATCTGCACCGCCGGGGTCAACATGATTAAAATTGGCATCCCGTTCTCCGACTACCGTTTCCCATACCAGCACCTGCGTCGCCATCATGAGGGCCAGCTTGTCGGCATCCGCATCATTCTGAGAACGCCAGCCAAGGGACAGATTTCCCTGATAGCCGTACTGCATGATCCGCCCCAGCAGGGTCTTGATGGTATCGGCGTCGATAGTGCTGTTGCACTCAGAGGGATAGTCCTTCCAGTAATCTTCGCCATAGCGGGCGTAGGTTCTTTCCAGCAGGCAAGGTACGCCCGGCTCAATGCAGTAACAGGCCGGGCCGTTAAAGTCCCCGATGGTGTGCAGTGTCGTCATCCAAGTCTTTTCACCGGATGTCCAGCCGTTCATATAGTGGAGTTCGTCGTGTCCCCATGTGCCGCTGGTGTCCAAATTGGCATCCCCATCTCTGGGAAACGCCACAGAGTAGGACTTGGCGGTTTCCCCGGAGGACGATGCGGCAAAGGCAGTCACGCCGCTGCTCAGAATGGTTGTGAAGCAGATCAGCAGGGCCAACAGCCCCGAAATGCTCCTTCGATAGAATTTTTTCATTTGCTTACCTCCTTGTTGACATGAAAAAAGCACCGCATTTCTGCGATGCTCCATTCAGCGTGTGAAATTATGCGTACCCGATATAGATCAGGTAACTGTTTGTTCCGACCGCTTCGTACCACACCCAGACATCCGTAATGGTTTCGTCTGCCGCATAGCGGTTCAGGCGGGAACAAATATCCCGTTCCAGATAGATGCAGTCTGCGTCGGCATCAATAGGATTGTCCCAGCAATCCACCGCTGAGCTTTCCAGCTGTAGTCCTACGCTTTCGGCATAGGCTTTGGCGTAGTCGACCCAAGTCTGAATGTCAAACGCCGGTTCTGTGGGTTCTTCTTCGGCGGGCAGTTCGGGCTCCTGCGGTTGTGTTGCCATTGGTTCTGTCGGTGGTTCGGGTTCAGGTGGTTTCGGCGGGGCAATTTCCGTGGGACTGCTGACGGCGGGCGGCGTTTCCTCTTTGGCAGGTATTGAAACCTCCGGCTGTGCTTTCTCCGTTTCGGGTTTGGCCGTATTCTCTGCGGGAATCTCTGTACTTTCCGAAACAGAAACCGCTATGCTCTCCTGCGGCACGGTGCTTTGTGCATGCTCGATCGCGACCATTTCTTGAGAAGATGGCGCAGACACCTCGGAGCGATCCACATTTGCACAGCCCGAAAGAAAAAGTGTCAGCAGCGCTAAAACGACGATGATCTTTGCGTTTTTCATATGCGCAGACCTCCTTTGCCTTTTCACTGTACGGATCGCCGCCGAAAACTGCAAAGCTGTGAGAACTGCCGCCGCTGTACTATCTCTTTTTTCGGGAAGTACAGGTAGTTTCGAGGGGGTGAGGTGTGGAGAGGGGGAACACACTGACACAGCCGTACACACATTGAAAATGGGTATGGCTGCCCCTTGGTAGTGGCTATCGCTCCGTATCCCGCTGGCGCTCTCGCCTGCGGTACAATTCCAATGCCTTGATGATGGTATCTTCAATTTTCTGCGCGGGCGTCCCCGGAGCAAAATACTTGCTGATACGCTCTTTCGGCATTTTGAATTGCTCTCGCTGGTTCGGCTTTTCCTCCTGCATAATGGAGAGGATGACTTCCTCCGTCAGCTTTCCGTCCCGGCTGAACTCTTTCATTTTGATGGCCTGCGCCAGCGACGGCGTGCAGTCCTCGCACTCCATCGTGTCATATAGGCTCTGCTGCTGTTCTTTGGAGAGGTAGGAAAGCTCCACGGCGGGACGGAAAGCGATCTTGCCGCTGTCCACCATGTCAAGCACCGGCGGGATCAGCTCAGTCAGGCGGATAAAGCGTCTGACTTGTTCTCGGCTATCACCGTTCTTCTGACCCAATTCCTCGTTGCTGCGGGACTTCGACCTCTGACCCTGCCGTTTCATGGCCTCCAACTTCATCTTGTAAGCAAATGCCTTTTCGGACGGCAAGATCGTTTCTCGCTGCAAATTGCTGTCCACCATGATGATCGTCGCTTCGTCATCGGTGAGGTTGCGGATGATGCAGGGCATCTCGGTGATCCCCGCCAGCATTGCCGCACACTTTCGCCTATGACCGGCGACCATCTCATAGCCGCCATCCGCTTTGGGGCGAACAAGGGCAGGCACCAGCACGCCGTACTGCCTTACGCTGTCTACCATCTCCGCCATAGCCTCGTCCTGCTTGACCTTGAACGGGTGGTTGGGAAAGTCGGAGATGTCGGCGGGGTTCAGCGTGACAACCTTTTCAAGCTGCGCTTCCGCACGGCTCTCGTCGGTGGAGAACAGGTCATCGAGCGGCGTCATCCCTAAATCTCTCGGTTTTGCGCTCAAGCTCCAACACCTCCTTCGTCAGCGATCGGTATGCGGCGGCGACCTTGCCGTTCTTGTCGTGGGCAAAAATGCTCTTGCCCCGGCCGCTGGTTTCCGCGGCCCGGACGGAAAAAAGGATCTCCGTCCCGAATACCCGGATCTTTTCGCCGTAATGGTTACGCAGAGATGCGATGATCTCCTTGGCCTCGTTGGTGCGGCTGTCCACCATCGTAAACAGGATGCCGTCGATTTTCAACTTCGGGTTGATCTGCCGCTTGACCTTTGCGATGGACTGCATCAGCAGGTCAAGACCCTTTGCCGAGAGATAGGACGGCTGGGACGGAATGATCACGCTGTCCGCTGCAGCCAGTGAGTTGATCGGCATCATACCGAGCGACGGCATACAGTCAATGAGGATATAGTCGTAATGTGGTTTGACCGCATTGATATATGTCCGCAGCACGCTTTCCCGGCTCATGGCGTTGATCAGCCGAATCTCCATGCCGGACAGTTCAATGTTCGCCGGGAGCAGGTCAACGCCCTCACCGTGATGCAGAATACCGCAGCCGTCCGGAATAGGGGTATCGTCGATCACATTCTGCATGATATCCGCCAGCGTAACAGGCAGCTCATCCGGCTTCGGGTAGCCGAGGGAGAGGTTCAAAGAGCCTTGCGCATCTGCGTCAATGAGCAGTACCCGTTTGTTTTGCTGGGCAAGTCCGATGCCGAGGTTAGCGGTGGTCGTGGTTTTACCCACGCCGCCCTTTTGGTTCGTCACCGCGATCACTTTGCAATTCGCCATATGGGGTTCCTCCTTTACATAGATTTAGCCGCCTGCTTCGCCGCAGGCGGCTATGTACGGGTATGAAAAAAGCCACCTGCATTTCTGCAAATGGCTTAATGGTTAAACCCTCGCTTTGAGTGTTTTACTGTATTTGGCATAATCTTCGCTCAATACATAATCTATCACACAGGCTTTGGGTATAAGATAGGTACATCTTATGTAAAAGTGTTTGACCTTGTTTGCCCGCATTATTTTTCGGGCTGTACTGTCACCGATACCACCCAGCATTGTTTGAAATTCGGGCAGAGTAACAACATCAGGATAGGAAGCGAAAAGTTTTTCATAATGTGCGCGTGTTTTCATAGCGATACCTCTTTCTTCTGAAATTGTGTTGTCAATGGCAGAGAAATACGCTATAATATGTTTGTGGTTTATGAATCTATTGCGTGTGCTGTTGTACTCCGTTTGGGGGTAACATCCCTCCGATGTCCCTCCAAAATCCAAAATTTCCGTCAAAATTGAAAAGTACGGAAATGGCAGACGAAACGGAGCTTTTTTACACACCAGTTTCAAAAGTAGTAGTGTTTGCAACGCTTTTGGTGTCCGTTAGCGACCTCCATAAGAGGTTGAGTTCGTTTGTATTCCCTGTGAAGCAAATAACTCAAAATCCGTTGGTAGCAATACCGTGCGGGTAAGGCACGGATGCCTTATAAAATGAACGCCCAAAGTTTCGCAAGGATGCGAAACCAACAGAGCGTTCATAAACGTGCAAAGGATGCACGATGGCGGTCGCACAAAGTCGGCGCAAGGACGCGCCGACCCAAACGACCGCAAACGCAAGGATGCGTGATAGTGCTTGCCCAAAGTTTCGCAAGGATGCGAAACCAAAAGAGCAAGCACGATTCGACAACCCCGCTACACTTTCGCCCGCTCAACAAGCGGGGTATTATTTTTTGGTGCGGCGGGAGGGAGAACCCGCAACTTGCGGGTCGTGCAAGGATGCTTACAAGCAACAACTTATACAATTTTTCATCCAACGTGTTGACAAATTACAACAATATATTGCAAAATCCGTTTAAATTTGTTATACTATACCAAAAGACTAAAAGACCGATAACATCATAAGCAATCGGCTGTAGGTTTTAAGGGGAGGGCATACATGAGCGTGAAATACATACTGTATAATCCTTTATCTTGCAATGGAAAAGGAACAGAGCTTGCGAAAAAGCTGACGGAAATATACAAGGACGATGAACTGAAATATTGCAATATGACGCAGATAAGCGGGTACGGCACATTTTTTGACAGTATTTCGTCCGAAAGCGATATTGTGCTGTGCGGCGGTGACGGTACGCTTAACCGTTTTATAAACGACAGCGACGGGTATCCTTATGAGAATCCGCTGTATTATTACGGTACGGGAAGCGGAAATGATTTTTTGCGTGATCTCGGCAAGGAGCAGGGCTGTGAGCCTGTAAGGATAAATGAATATGTCAGAAATCTGCCGATCGTAACGGTAAACGGCAAAAGCTCACGGTTTATCAATGCCATAGGCTACGGTATTGACGGATATTGCTGTGAAAAGGGCGACGAGCTGAGAGAAAAATCCGACAAGCCGATAAATTATACATCTATTGCGGTTAAAGGTCTGCTGTTTCATTTCAGGCCAGCGAATGCGGTTATAAACGTTGATGGCAGGGAGTACAGCTATAAGAAGGTATGGCTTGCACCGACAATGAACGGCAGGTTTTACGGCGGCGGTATGATGACCGCTCCGCAACAGGACAGAAACAATCCCGAGGGGAAGCTGTCGGTTGTTGTGATGCACGGCAGTGGAAAGCTGAAAACGCTTATGGTGTTCCCTTCAATCTTCAAGGGGGAGCATATCAGCCATACCGAGATGGTAGAGGTGCTGACCGGAAAGGAAATCACAGTGCGGTTTGATTCGCCTGCCGCACTGCAGATAGACGGTGAAACGGTAAAGAATGTCAGCGAATATTCGGTGAAGGCATATGACAGGGAGAACGGCGACCGGCAGTATACAGACGGAGAAAAGGAAAAAGAAAGCAAAACTGTTTGAATAAGTGTATAG
>ENA-OYZI01000173-OYZI01000173.1-human-gut-metagenome-genome-assembly--contig:-NODE-173-length-17428-cov-9.882634_pt1 | contig 17428 bp, 19 predicted proteins | sample MGYA00243288_ERZ653471 | MGnify/ENA primary metagenome ERZ653471 (study PRJEB26926, sample SAMN06164901) | human gut metagenome | biome: ENVO:00009003; feature: ENVO:2100002; material: ENVO:00002003... | reverse complement strand
AAATTATAACATGAAATGAAAATGGCAGGAAGAACGGATTGAAATGCTTTCAAAACTTTTAGAAAATTAAGGAAAGGACAGATAAGATATGAGATTGATTTATGCAAGATATAATCCGCAATGTAATAGCATAGATGTAACCACGTTTGAAAATGTAGTGCTTAGAATTGATTGCAATAAGGCAGAGGAAGGATTGAGAACTACTCCCGGCTCCCAGTGTTCGTTGAATGCTTTGGCTATTGATAATCCATTAGAATATGCAAGATTATACTTGGATGGAGAAATGCAAGTATGGGTTGATGCAGAGGATCGTTTAGATACGTGGTGATTTTGCTAATATAATATCATGATAGAGGTCTAGTACTAAAAATTCCAGAAAAATATATAGAACGTACGGTTATTCCATAATAAGAGGCAGGAATCTTAAGTTTCTAGATGTTTGAATTTTGCCTTAAGGTAAATAGAGAGGACACATTGATTTTTCAGTGTGTCCTCTCTATTTAAAAATATTTTTAAATAGTCCTTGTAAAAAGACAAAACGTATGCTATAATCTATTTAAAGAGATTTTTAAATAGGTAAAAGATATGAGAGAAACTAACATTTTTAAAGTGTTGGCAGATAGCCAGAGAAGAGCCATTCTTATGATGTTGAGAAATGAGCGATTAAATGCTGGAGAGATTGCTGAAAAATTACAGATCACACCGGCTGCTCTTTCTTATCATTTAAAATTATTAAAAAACGCAGATTTGATATCTGAATATAAAGAGAAAAACTTTGTTTATTATGAAATCAACACTACGGTTTTCGATGAATTAATTATATGGGTTAACCAGTTTGGAGGAAAAAAAGTATGAAAAAAATAATGTGGATAGTAGCAATGATACCAGTTGTAGTTACAAGTGTTGTACTACAGTTTATGCCTGATATTATACCTATGCATCATGACTTGGAGGGAAACACTGACAGATGGGGAAGTAAAACAGAAAGCTTTATTTTTCCGGTAATTATTTTGTTTATTACACTGTTTTGGCACTTGCTAATCTATGTGTTTGAGAAAAAATCAAAAAATGCAAATACAGAAAAGGAACAGATGGAAGCAAAATCTTCTGCAAAGGTATTATGTGTTGTAGGAATTTCGCAAGCAATCATGTTCGGGATTATGCATTATTTTATTCTTTATTCTTCTTGGATACAGGCAAATGCAGGTGGTGAACATGCGGTTATTGACATTGCAAAAGTTTCATGTATTTTGTGTGGTATTATATTTATTGTATTAGGAAATTTTATGACAAAGGCAAAACGAAATGCAGTAGTGGGAGTTCGAACCGTTTGGAGTATGCACAATGATAATACATGGAGAAAGAGTAACCGCTTTGGTGCAATATGTATTATTATTACGGGGTTATTGACTATCATTACAACCGTATTTACAAGTGGGATGACTGGCACAATCTTTATGTTGATTTATTTATTATTAGCAACAATTGTAACTGTGGTATACTCAAAAAAGATATATGATAAGGAAATAGAAAAATAATTTGTATCTTTATGCGAGAGGGTGAAATTCCAGTCTTTACGGAGAGATAACAAACGAAAGGAGGCAATTGCCTCCTTTCGTTTGTTATCTACTCCTTCCACGGTTTGGTGGAGAATATGGTCTTGTTAACTCTCGCTCCCTAATGTCCTGTTTCTTAGATTTAAGCCTATCGTGTAGAGACTGCGGCTTTTCTCCATACCGTTGTTTCCAATTCTTAAGGCTGTCCTGATAATCCCCATAAGCTGTCTCTGCCTTATGAAATGCCTTGTAGAAGGCTTCCACATTCGGATACCCGTATTCCTTTACGATATGAGATAAGCGGACTTTCATTCGGGAAATACGTTCCTCCAATCCGGCTATCTCCGTTGAAAGCTCGGAACGCCTTTTTGCTTTGAAGATACCTTTGCTGTCGGACAGTTCAATTTCAAGGTCACTTCGCTGTTTCTCGAGTGCAAAAATTGCTTTATTCTGTTCCTGCAGCTTTTGATAAATCTCGCATAAGTGCTTGTAAGAAACTGCTTCCGTTGATGGCTGCGGTCTTGGCGGTATGGCAGGAGTTGAAGCAACGGTTGTCAAAACAGCGGTTGTTTCTTTTGCTTTTGTTGTTGTGACGGCGGTTGTAACGCTGACAGTGGCAGGAAGCGTGCTTTCTTCATATATTGTACCGCTTGTTGCGGCGGCTGAGGAAGAAAAGCCGGGTTCACTCCGGTTGCTGTCAACATAAGCTACTCCCTCGGCTGAACAGGCTGTGACGGAAAGAATGACCGACACTGCAAGAATTATCGCCATTTTTTCATTTGTTAATCTTTTCATTTTACCCTCTTGTTTTATCTGCGTATTATGAGATATTGTACTTGTATTTTAACACAAGGGCTTCGATTAGTCAACGGTATGTGTTACAAAAATCAACGGTATGAAATCCGATATATGCTACACTTTAGATAAATAAACTGTTTATTTTATGTTTTCAGATTGTTTATATTCATAACGGAGGAACGGATGGTTAAATTCGGAGAAAGAGTAAAGCAGTTAAGACTAAGTGCAGGCATGACGCAGGAACAGCTGGCTGAAAGGATATGGGTGACAAAAGCGGCAATAAGCAATTACGAATTGTCGGAGCGTAACCCTTCTCCCGAAACGATAATCAAAATAGCCGGAGTATTCGGTGTTACGACAGACTATCTTTTAGGGCTCGAGGACAAGAGAAGCCGTACACTTGATATAAGCGGACTTTGCGAGGAGGATATACGCTTTTTGCAGTCTGCGGCGGCTCTGCTGAAAAAGAAAAACGCAGTGAAAAAATCAGTTGCAGAACATTGACAGCCGCTGTATTACGATGTATAATAGCTATATTGTACATTAAACAGATAGAAACGGTAGACTTAAAGGAGCGACTTATGGCAATAAGCATAACCGAAGCATCGGAGCTTAAAAGGGCGATACTTGACAATTTCGGCGTAACTCTGCATTTTCACGATGGCTGCGGAGGACAGTATTTCACGCTGGACGAGAGAAACGATGAGATAAAGCGGTTTATTGAGAGCTACTTCGATAAAAAGGGAATGACCGTTACATTTATAGCAAGGGGAACACAGTTCTCTGTAGGAGGTAACAATGCTTGACCGTTTTTCAAGAACACAGCTCGTTTTCGGTAAAGAGGCAATGGACAGGCTGAAAGGCTCTCGTGTTGCGGTGTTCGGCGTAGGCGGAGTAGGCGGTTATACCGTTGAGGCGCTTGCACGCTCGGGAGTGGGAGCGATTGATATTATAGACGATGATAAGGTGTGTCTTACCAATATAAATCGTCAGATAATAGCTACAACAAAGACGGTTGGTAAGTACAAGGTCGATGTCGCAAAGGAGCGAATCGAGGAAATAAACCCCGACTGCAAGGTGACAGCCTTCAGAACCTTCTATATGCCTGAAACGGCGGATCAGTTTGACTTTACTCAGTACGACTATGTAGTTGACGCAATAGATACGGTTACGGGAAAAATAGCACTTATTGAAAATGCAAAGAAGGCAGGAACGCCGATTATAAGCTCTATGGGAGCGGGAAACAAGGTCGATCCTACGGCATTTGAGGTTGCGGATATATATAAGACCTCTGTTTGTCCTCTTGCAAGGGTAATGCGCTATGAGCTTAAACGCAGGGGAATAAAGAAGCTCAAGGTGGTATACTCAAAGGAAAAGCCGATACCGCCCATTGCTGACGAAGATCCGAACGGTGAAAACGGTTGTCTTTCTAAGGCGGATAAGGTGCCGGGAAAAAGACAGGTGCCGGGAAGTACCGCCTTTGTACCGTCTGTGGCAGGGCTTATTATTGCGGGCGAGGTTATAAAGGACATAATCGGGTATAAAGCCGGTGAACGAAATTAAATAATATGCGGATGAAGTATCTTTCGGAACAGTATAAAGATACTTCATTTTTTTCTTGACTATATTATGATTCAGTGATAGAATAAAAGGTGAAATAAATCTCTCAATTGCATTATCAGCACGGAGGTGTTTGCTTGCTTTTGATATATCTGGCAATGGTTGATTCCGACGAGGAAAAAGACCTTGTCGAAAAGCTGTACAACACCTATAAAAACACTCTTTACAATATTTGCTTTGCGATAGTCCGCAACCGGACGGATGCCGAAGATGCGGTTCACGATACTTTTATACGCATTATAGACAATCTGTGTAAAATCAAAGATGTTGATTCTCCTCAGACTAAAGCGTTCTGCATAGTGATAGCAAGGAATGCGGCGGTGGATATACTCAGAAAAAGCAAGAAAAGCGTTTTTGTTACTGAGGAGGAGCTTGATTTTTATGAGTCAGACATAAAAAACGAGGAAACTGCTCTTTCAAATATAGGTGTAGAGCGGCTGAAACAGGCTTTAAGACGGCTGCCGAAGGAATACTATGATGTACTTATGCTAAATGTGAAATTCGGATGCTCCCTTTCCGAAATGTCGGGCATTCTGGGTATAAGCTATCAGGCGGTAAGATATAAGCTTAGAAAAGCGAGAAGTATATTGCTGAAAGAAACGGAGGTTAAAAATGAACAACATTGAAATCGTACTGGAGGAAACCATGTATGAAATGATTTTCTCCGATATTCCAAAAACAAATTATAAGATTCGTCGTTCGTTTGACCGGAGAATGAAGAAGATGATACGCAGTTATTTAGCCGACAATACTCTTGATAAAAGTGTTCATAAGTCGAAAAAGCGTTGGCGATATATCATAATTATTGCCGTGACCCTTGTTCTTACAATCACAGCGGCGGCGGTGGTCTGCTATAATAATATCGCTCTTGAAAAGCATGATACATTTTCCCTGTTACATATTGAGGACACTGAAAAAGCACCGGAAAATATAGAACAGGAATATGTAATCACGGCCGGCATTGACGGATATATGAGATATACGTTTTATAACAGTGACGGGTATATGGTAGAAGAATATAAAGACGGCGACAGCCAAATCATATTTTCTCAGATGACATTCAGCCATTTCAACGGCACACGGATTAACACAGAAACGGCCGAAGACGCTATTACGGCTGTTGATGTCAACGGGATAACGGCATTGTATTTTGAAAACGGCATGGAAAATATGCTGGTGTGGAATAATGACGAGTATGTTTTTTCTTTTCAAACTAATAAACTCGGCAAAGATGAACTAATAGCGTTATCGGAGAGCGTAAAACCAAAGCAATGATACGTCAGAATGCACAAAACAGCGTTTGGAATTTGTGCATTTGTACAAAATAATCCGAAGTGATAAAAAAAGCAGTACGCAGTACCTCTTTCATACGTTTTATTAATAGGGACTGAAATTAAGCCCTGATAAAACAACGGAGGTATTTATACTATGAAGAAAAGAGTACTCGCATTTTTACTGGCAACGGTGTTTGTTCTTACGCTTGTTATGAGCGTATCGGCGGAGGGGGTACAGTGTGACCTGTCCGGCACCAAAAACTGTACGCTTACGGTCAAAGGCACTACTGCGCATTGTCACAGCTCGCTTACCGATTCAAGCGGCACTATCAAAAGTGTGAAAGTAGAACAATCGCTTGAGAAGTTTGCTTTCCTGTGGTTCTGGAACACAGAGGGCGGACCTTGGACAAGAACGGTATACTCGGGCGTAGCGCAATTCGATAATTACAAGGTTGTATCGAGCGGTACATATCGTGTGAAATCTGTATTCACCGTTACTACCAAGGATGGCAGGTCCGAAACGATTACTATGTACAGCAATGAAGTAAAAGTTGCATAAAAGCACCCTCTTTACCGGTCAAGCGGTAAAGAGGGTTTTTCTGTGCCGTTTTTCTTGACCTTGCGGGGAAATTGTGATATATTATCACTGTAAATGCAGATAATAAGGCAAAGGAGTGTTGCTAAAAATGGGCGGAAATCAGGCGGAATATGATATAGCGATAATCGGAACGGGGCCTGCGGGCATATCGGCGGCTATCAACGCAAGAATACGCAACAAGAGCTTTATACTTTTCGGAAATGCCGACCTCAGCGCAAAGGTCGAACGCTCGCATATAATATCGAATTATCCTGCTCTGCCCGAAATAAGCGGCAGTGAGCTGAACAGGAGATTCGCCGCTCACCTTGAGCAGATGGATATAGAGATAACCAGCGAGCGTATTACCGGAGTGTATAATATCGGCAAGTATTTTATGCTCCTTGCAGGGCAGAAGGAATATAAGGCGGACGCTGTCATTCTGGCGACGGGCGCACAGGCCGTAAACGAAATAAAGGGCGAGCGCGAGCTTCTCGGCAAGGGCGTAAGCTATTGCGCCACCTGTGACGGAAATTTCTATAAAGGGAAAACGATAGCCGTTATCAGCGATAACAAGGAGAGCGAAGAAGAAGTGGATTTTCTGGCGGAGCTTGCAGAGAAGGTTTATTTCTGTCCGTCATATAAGACGGATTATTCGAGAGAAAATGTTATCAGATTACCAGGCTTTGTCAAAAGCGTAAACGGAGAGCGTCACGCAGATGGGATAACGCTTTCTGACGGCAGTATAATTGCCGTTGACGGAGTGTTCTTTCTGAAGCAGACGGTTTCAGCGGATGTACTGCTTGACGGGCTTGAGATGAATAACGGCAGTGTTGCGGTAAATCGTGATATGTCAACAAGCGTAAAAGGGCGCTTTGCCTGCGGAGATTGCACAGGCAGACCGTATCAGATAGCTAAGGCTATCGGAGAGGGGAATGTTGCACTTCACAGTGCGGCGGCGTATCTGGCGGAAAACAAGGGTAAAAAAGAACAATAAAAACAGCAGCAACGGTACGGTGATTAGTAGCGTTGCTGCTGTTTGTAGAAAAAGTCTTTTGTTTAATGTGCTTCTGTTATATCGTTCAGCCTTGACTATGATAGCAGGCTACCGATAGTTCTGTTTGTCGGACAGCACTTCTCGGGTTCGCTATTCGAATAGATACACTTGTCAATATGAACGAGGGAAGAATCAAAGTAATTAGGAAAACAACTTCTAAGCAATTACAATCCCCACCTTAGTTGGCTCGGCTTGACCGAGCAACAGAAGCTCACCCTTTTAAATGTTAGAGGGTAACAGCGTAATGATGGTGCTAAGGGAAAACAATCCCCACCATAGTTGGCTCGGCTTGACCGAGCAACAGAACCTCACCCTTTTTCGAGGGCGGGCATGGATGCCCGAAGTTGAACGCCCAAAGGCTTTAAGCACGGATGCTTACAAGTGGTCGCAAAAAGTCGGTGCAGGACGCACCGACCGCAAACGACCACGATTGCACGGACGCAAAGCTAACAAAGCGTTCATTTAAAGGCAAGGATATAGTGCAAGGCGAAGGGATAGTGCGGTTTTGGAAGGGTTGATATGGGCGAGGGCTGGTGTGACAATCCCTCCGTCTTGACGGCAGAAAAGTTTGTAGCATAAAAAAGGCGGATATACTGCAAGCAAACGCAATAAAGCAACAGTTTGTGCCTTGCCGTCAATCCACCTCCCTTTGACAAGGGAGGCAAGGGTGTTGGCGATATATTTCACAGTACAATTTAATGATAAATCGGATTATATAAACTGAAAGCAGCAACGGTACGGTGATTAGTAGCGTTGCTGCTGTTTGTTATTACTGCTGTGCTTCAAGGTTTGCTTTCAGCTTGTCGGAATATTCACGGATGACCTTGCGGTCCGACTCGTTTACAATCTTATAAGTCGTCCTTGAATAGAAATGGCTGTCGGTATCCCATATAACAGGAACGATGCCAAGCTCGGTCAGCTTTCCGAGTACAATCGACAGGCACTCGGAGGAATCGGTGTGAGTTGCGTCCTTTGCCATATTGCTTGCGGTATAGGTTGATGTCGTTTCTCCCATAAATACGGGGATGTCATTATCCAGAAAAGCCTTTTTCAGCTCGGCACACTGGCTGTCGATATATTTAAGCCATTCCTCGCCGCCTATTTTATTCGCCCAGTACATAGAGTTGTCGACATAGTGGACAGACACCATAAGCCTGTCATTTACCATATCCTCAGGCATTTGAAATCTCGAAGAAGTCGTTTTATCTATGTTTGTCCAGTAGCCCGAAACGATAAGCACACGCTGTGCGTTATATCTGCCTGTGCCTCTTACCGCATCGACAAACGCCTGATTGAGCGTGTTGGTCATCTTGTAAGCATTGGTTTCGGACTGTTCCTTGAGATTACCGCTTGAATCAAACTGATTGCCGCCGAGATATTCGTTATAGCCCTCGAAAACAAGTGTGTAGGGATAATCCGCAAAATACTCGGCTATCTGCGTCCACAGATGAGTGAATATCTCCTTGCACTTGTCAAGGTCGTTTCTTCTTATGATAAATTCGTCGAAGTGGTGGATATTTATAACGGAATATACGCCTGCCTTTTCGCAGTAATCAACAATCTCCTTAACTCTTTTAAGGTATTCCTTGTTTATCGTATATGTACCGTCATTTTCCATCATATTGCCCCAGAACACAGGAATACGAACTGTGTTGAAGCCTTCCGCCTTCATACCGTCTATTATTTCCTGCGTGGTAACATCCGCTCCCCAGCAGGTTTCATAATCCTGCGGTTCGTTTCCGCCGACAACGGGAATCCATTCATACGTTATCTTTTCGCAATCGGTCGCTTCGTATGCTTCCATCGTGTTGCCAAGACTTATGCCAAGCCCCATTTTTTCAGCCATTTCGGTTGCTGTGATTATCTCATAGCGTGATGAAGTATCACTGCTTTCGTTATCCAAAATACCGCTCTGAGCATCCGACACCGGCTGACTTTCCGTTCCCGATGTGACATTTCCGGCACAGCCTGTCAGTATAAGTGCCATTACCGTAAGTATTGCCGTTAATCTCTTCTTCATAAGAATACCTCTTTAGCAAAAAGAGCCGTTACATAAATCTATGCAACGGCTCCCAAGTGTTTATGGTTTATTTTGCGTAATCTATAGCTCTGCTTTCTCTTATCAGATGTACTTTTATCTGACCTGGATATTCCATCTCGTTCTCGATACGCTGAGAAATTTCTCTTGCAAGAACTATCATCTTATCATCGTCAACCTGTTCGGGCTTTATCATGATTCTTACTTCACGGCCTGCCTGAATAGCGAATGACTTTTCAACACCGTTGTAAGAGCTGCATATCTCTTCGAGCTTCTGCAGACGCTTGATGTAGTTTTCGTAGTTTTCGCTTCTTGCGGCGGGACGTGCGGCGCTTATTGCGTCGGCTGCCTGTACAAGAGCGGCAATAACAGAGTGTATCTCAACATCGCCGTGGTGAGCCTCGATAGCGTGGATAACTTCGGGACTTTCCTTATACTTACGGCAGACATCGACACCTATCTGAACGTGTGAGCCTTCAATCTCGTGGTTAAGAGCCTTGCCTATATCGTGCAGAAGACCGGCACGTCTTGCAAGAGTTGCGTCAACGCCAAGCTCGCTTGCCATAATTCCTGCGAGGTGAGCGACCTCTATTGAGTGGTTAAGTACGTTCTGACGGTAAGAGGTACGGTAGTAAAGGCGGCCGATAAGCCTTACAAGCTCGTGGTGCAGGCCGTTTACGTTGGTTTCCATAACGGCACGCTCGCCCTCCTGCTTGATTTTAAGCTCGACCTCACGTCTTGCCTTTTCTACTGTTTCTTCAATTCTCGTGGGATGGATACGTCCGTCCTGAATGAGCTTTTCAAGCGCTATTCTTGCTATCTCACGTCTTACATGGTCATGGCAGGAAAGCGTTATAGCCTCGGGGGTATCGTCAATGATAAGGTCAACACCTGTGAGCTGTTCAAGCGCACGGATGTTTCTGCCCTCACGGCCGATTATTCTGCCCTTCATTTCGTCATTGGGCAGGGGCACTACGGATACTGCCACTTCCGATACGGTATCGGCGGCAAGTCTTGAAATAGCAAGGGAGATATACTGTCTTGCCTTTTCGTCGCATTCGTCCTTAAGACGCTGTTCGTAAGCTGTAATCTTGACTGCCTTTTCGTGCGAAAGCTCGCTGTCAAGCATACTCAGCAGGTGTTCCTTCGCCTGATCTAAAGTAAAGCCGGATATTTTTTCGAGAATATCCATCTGGCTTTTCTTGATGGATTCGGCTTCAGCCAGCTTTTCTTCAGCCTTCTTGTTCTTGTTCTGGAGCTGTTCTTCAAGACGCTCGATCTTATCGTTCTTCTTGTCGAGGTTCTCCTCTTTCTGCTGAAGTCTTCTTTCAGAGCGTGTTACCTCTGCTCTGCGTTCCTTGAGTTCTCTTTCGGTTTCGCTTTTGAGTTTCTGAATTTCTTTTTCGTTGTTTTCTTTGAGTTTAAAGATCTCGTCTTTAGCCTCAACCAGTGCGGTTTTCTTTGTTGCCTGAGCTTTTTCGTTAGCCTCGGATACTATCCTGCTTGCTTCCTTCTCGGCAGATTCTATCTGCGCTTCTGCCGTCTTTTTTCTATGCTCGATACCCATTTTGTACATAACAAAACCGAATATCGCCGCTCCGACTACGAATGCCGCCGCACAGAGTGTAACTGCAAGCCACACTTCCATGGGTTAGCGTTCCTCCTTTTCTGAATTGCCGTGTCACGCCGCCGCAAAACTGCATAAGCGCCTGCACGGCTGATTTTACATTTCAACATTTAATTGTATATATGTAAAATAAGCGGATCGTCCTGTCTTTTATTGGTGAAAATTTGCAAGACAGCCGACTTTCCTGAGTTATAATAGATATTTACTCGATATTAATTTTACGGCATTTTCAACAAATTGTCAAGGGCTTTTTATAAAAAAACACTAAATTATTTTGGAAAATAGTGAAAATCTATTGACAACATTTTACCGCTATGATATAATAATCAAACTGTGAAATCGTTATTACCGTTATACAGTGCGGTTTTATAACACATTTTAATAAGCCGATGTGATGGAATTGGCAGACGTGACGGACTCAAAATCTACTTCGCCGTTTCATACCACCTTGGTGTAAACCCTTGATTTTGCAAGGTTTTTTGAAAACTGAATATGTAATTTGGTTTTAATGTCCCTCCATGATGTCCCTCCGTTTTCTCGGATGGGGCATCGGGAGATGACTTAAAATAATAGATGCCGGTGTGTTGGAATTGGCAGACGAGGCGGACTCAAAATCCGTTGGGCTAATAACCCGTGCGGGTTCGACCCCCGCCACCGGCACCACACTTTGAAGGCTCGCAAACCCTTGATACGGCTGGGTTTGCGGGCTTTTCTTTATGCTCTGTGCGCTTATGTACTGTCCCTCCCGCATCATCATATTTGCCGTTTGCAGGCTGATTTTAGGAGGGACATCGGAGGGACATAAAGTATCATGCGGAGGGATATACGCCCAAAATCGCATTGGCAGACGCAATCTTCGAGTTGAAATTCAGGTGCGTGTAAATGTTTGAGGTGGTCGAAATATCACTGTGCCCCAACCATTCCTGAATTTCTTTCAGGCTGACACCATTTGCATACAACAGACTTGCACAACTATGACGAAGATCATGGAAACGGATCTTCCGCATACCGTTCTTTTGCAGGATCAGTGGGAAATGCTGTGTGATATATCCGGGCTTCACAAGCTCACCGATTTCATTGACATAGATATAATCAGCAAACTTCCTGCAATAAGATTTTCCGCACAGCTTTCGGTTCAGCTCCTGTTCTGCTTTCAGGCGATGCAGCAATTCCTCAAATGGCGGCACAAGCGGCAGGCTGCGATAGCTGGCCTTTGTCTTTGTCCTGTCCTTTTGAATGATCTTGCTCTTGCCGTCTATGGTCGCCTGCGTAACGGTGTGCCGAATCGTAATCGTCTTTTTCTTGAAGTCGATGGCATCCCATTTCAGACCTACCGCCTCGCTTCGGCGCAAACCGTAAAATGCACCGAGGATCACGCCAAGTTCAATGGGATCACCACGGACAACTTCAAAAAGATGGTTCAGCTCATCCTCCTCATAGAAGCTGCCAACGAACTTTTCCTTCTTGGGTCGTTCAATCCGGTCTGCCGGATTCGAGTCAATCAGGCCGAGTTTGAAAGCGTGCTGCAAGGCTTTACGAATATTGGCGTGACGGTGTATGACCGTGTTTGCAGAAACGCCTCGTACCGTCAATTCATAGGTGTAGTAATCTTGTATGTGCTTCGGTGTCACCTCGCACAGAGCCAGTCCGGGGTGATGTTCCTCAAAATAAGGAATAATCTTATTTTTGATGCCCATTGCATACGCCCCGTAGGTGGTTTCCTCCACATTCTTTTTCGTCATTTCCAGCCAATCGAGCAGGAACGCAGTAAAAAGAATTGTGCCAACGGGGGCTTTGCCCGTACTGCGTTCGATTGCTCTTGCTTCCAGTTCTGCTTCCTTGGCGGCACGAGCCTCGGAAAGCATCTTTTCGGCACGCTTTTTGTTTCCCTTTACTGTCAGACCCGTAGACTTGGACGGCGTGTGCCGTTTGCCGTATTCGTCCACATAGTTCAGTACCATATGATAGTACCCGTTTTTCTCTCGCAGATGTCCTGCTACCATAATAAAACCTCCTTTGAATGGTACAGCGTAGATCCATCTGCCATTGACATTCATATTGTAGCAGAAAGAACTTCATAGGCCGAATGTGCAAACGAGGTTTCACGCACTGGATTTATCTACAAGCTCCAAGTATTTCAGAATGTTCAGCTTCGGAATACAATAGTGACGGCCAATGACAAAGCTCCTGATCTCACCGGAGCGCAAGAGTTTATAGGCAGTTTTATCGCAGATGCCACCGAGCATTTCACACATCTGCTGGACATTGACCACATCGGGATAGTCGGTAAATAACAGCTTGTAGGCCGTCTGTGATTCCATAGGCCGCCTCCTTACCGCTTCTTCGGCACAAGCTCATAGTCATACCCTTTCCGCTGATTACAGTAGGTACAAGTGTCCTTCGCCACCTGCACCGGGTCGATCCTGCGCAAATAATAAGCACCTGTGCCGTAGAAATTATCGGCGCAGGTGCTGCAAAGGCAGAGGATCAGTTTTTTCGGGACGCTTTCGATCAGACCGATGCTGACCGCCAGCGCATGGTTGATGCCGCAAATGTGCTTTTCGGAGAGATGCCCGATGAAGTTGCCCAAGCGGCGCTTATCGACGGTGCGCAGCTGTTCCAGCAGGACGATGGAGGGCAGTTCCAAGCCGTCCTCGGCGTCGATGTAGTAGTGGGTGGGAAGTTTGGCTTTCACGCCGGTTTTGCTCGTAATGGAAGCGATAATGACCGTGGGGCTGTGTTTGTTCCCGACATTGTTCTGAATGATCACGACAGGACGGTAGCCCTCCTGCTCGGAGCCGATGCCACGGCCCAGATCGGCGTAATACATATCGCCGCGCAAATATGTGTGGTTCATTCTGTGATGACCTCCTTTGTGTATTTAGGCGTTTCCGCCTATGTAGAGGTCAAGCGGCAAAACAGAATTAAGGTCGGTGAGAGATTAAACACTCTCCGTTTCATCTGACCCGTCCCGTCGCTTGACCGTGGTATTTTGAAGAAAATCTATTTGTCCTCGACACCCCGATTTTCTATTGGGAAGTCATCAAGCGGCCGATGGCTGTCGGCTCCACGGGGATTTCACCCTCACGAGGTTCTCTCGCAACCGCCCCCATTGCCTGCGACGGCTTCACGGTCGAAATGCCGCTTATCACGCTCGGACTGTGGCTGGACGGGAGTATCGTTAGCCCTATTGCCGGTCGTCGCCGGGGCGGGAGCCACCCGCCCGTGATAGCCGACTGTTTATCGCTCCCTGCAATGCAGATCGTGGCGCAGCCGCTAATGTGGCTCATGCTTTCACAATGGCAATAGGAATGTGCTTGATGAATGGGTATTCGGTTGTCAAAGATCATCCCTGTCTGCCGAAAAGGAAAACAGGCAGAGAGTTTTCGTACCTCTCCACCTGTTTCCTCACTTAAAGGCTATTTGTGTAGTCCAAGCTCAAAAATTTTTGAAAAACTTTTTGAGCTTTTCCACGGCGATGTCTACGCTGAATTTTACTGCCCGCTTGGTGCATCCCTCTATTCCTGCGATCTGCTCATAGGTCAGACCTTGAAAGTAGTAGAGGATCAGTCTCCGCTTTTGTATTTCGGGAAGTTCTGAAATCGCCCTATGTAACTTCGCATATTCCATGCTCTGCAAAGTGCTTTCTTCAACCGTCGCCGGACGATGCACGGCCCGGTCATACAACGATGCCTCCGTGAGCTCCGATTGCTCATAGTGACGATCCACCTCGTTCAGATAGGAAAGGTCGTCCAACTCAAAGGAATCAAGCAACTCAAACACGGCAGCGCTGATCTCAAAATGATGTCGATTGCCTTGTCCGTCCGAAAAGGTCAGCCAGTGGCGGCCGTCCTCGGTTGTGCCGATGGTATAGGGATTATATTTGTCCTTTCTTCGTTTCGGATGGTGTCCATCCATGATATTTTCCTCCGTTTCGATTTGAATTTTGGAAATTCAAATCGGACGGAGGGCTGCGGCAGCCAACGCTGCCACACAAAAGGCGCAGATATAGCAAAACGCACCTGCAAAGCGGCGGAAGCCGCAATGTAGGTGCGTTTAATTCATATTTACAATGGTCTGTCAGTTCAGTATACGAGCCGTAATATCCCGATGACGAAAACGGACTTTTTTTGACGGTTCACCGGGTAAGCGATTTGTTATGCAGGCGAATCAAATTGGTGGCTTCTGACGGGCAGAGCTGCCGAATGTCGAGTCCAACGCATAAAAAATCCCTCCAATCCAAAGACTCGGATCTGAGGGATATGGGCGTGTTTTTAGACCCCGTCAAAACCTCGTTTTTTTATTTGGCGGGGCGGTGTCTTTATTTAGTTCAGTTTTCACCGCACTGTTCGTTCACTAATAATTGAACGGCTATGCCATTATCAGCATGAACGAAATCCATATAATTATATATGGAGGTGAACGCATGGTGCAGAAACAACCTGAAACACCAAGTGAGATCATAAAAGCGGCACGGGACAAGTCCGATTTGACCGTCGAAGAACTGACCGACCGCGTTGGTATCACGGAGCGATACTTATATAGGATCGAGAACGAGGGCAAAATACCAACATTTGAAGTCCTCAAGAAAATCGTCCGGGAGTTAGCCATTGATGGGAACTTGATCTTCTACCCGGAAAAGCAAGTCAAAGATTCAGAAGTAGAAGATCTTGTCCGTATGCTTTACGGCTGCGATGACCGTTCTCTGAAAATCATCAGAGCAACTGTGAAAGCCGCATTGGAGAGCCAGCAGAATAACCGCTAAAAATACAGATTCAACAGGGATAAGCAGAGGGGCAATACCCTCTGTTTTTCTTTATTCATTTATCACAATAGGAAGCCTCGCTCCCATGCGGCTGAGAATCTCATTGCTGATGCTGTCGGAGCGTTCCGCAACACAAGGCGTCGATAACAAACTGTTTTCCTGATTATCAATTAGCGTTGCTGTATCACCAACAGCGACTCCCTCTGTATCGGTTATATCAATAGCAAGCTGATCCATGCAAATACGCCCGATAATCGGAACGATATATGTACCGATCTTCACACTTGCCTTTCCGCATGATAAATTTCTCGGAAATCCATCCCCATAGCCAATCGGCAAAATTGCAATTTTACTGTCACGCTCAGTCTGATACGCCCGATCATAACCAACAAAATCGCCCTGTGGGACATCCCTTATCAAAATAACCTTTGCTTTTAATGCGAGGACCGGACGAAGATCAAGCTGTAAAGTCGTTTTATCCTGCGGCGTGCTGGCAACGCCGTACAGGGAAATTCCCTCCCGCACATAGTCACATTTCAGTTCGGGATAATTCAGCAAACCATAGCTGCTTTGAATGTGCAGCTTCGGGATAGGAACTTTGTGCTCTTTCAGGTAGTCAATCAAAGCATAGAATCGGCAAATCTGATTTTTTGTAAAAGCAACATCTTCCGGTTCCAAGCTCTCACAACAGCAGAGATGTGTAAACATCCCATCGACCTTCAGATTTTTCATACGGAAAACCTGCCGTATATTTTCAAAATCGTCGGCATCAAAGCCAAGACGGTGCATTCCGCTGTCAATTCCGATATGTACGCGGACAGGAGTTCCTTGTTGATTTAAACATTCTGCATAGGCAGCATCAATCAGCGTTTGTGTTAAACGGTATTTCTTTAACTCTCTGGCACGGTGCACATCGGTAAATCCGAGAATCAAAATATCTCCCCGAATCCCATAACAGCGCAGACGGATTCCTTCGTCTATCGTTGCAACTGCAAATGCTTTTACACCGTCTTTTTCAAGGCGGGTGGAGATTTCATAAGCACCGTGACCATAAGCCTCCGTTTTTACAACCGCCATCAGCTCACAGCCTTGTGGCATAGCCGCCTGCAAAGCTGCGGCATTGTGAGACAAATGTGCAAGATTAAGTTCAATGTAGGCGCGTTCTGTTTTTGTACGGTGGTGCTGTTTTCCCGCAGCCCGTTCCCAAAACATGGCTGCCGCAAAGCTAAACAATAAAGATGCCAAACAAACCGCTGCAAAGTGAACCAAGCTGTTATCTACCAGAATACTCTGAAGATGTGTCAGCTTTGCCGCAGCCCGTACCACGACGATCATCATCGGGTGGACCAGATAAATCAGCAGAGAAGCGATCCGCAGTCCCTGTACTTGCTTTCCCCTGAAATGCAGCACAAAGTGAAAGAGGAATACCATATACGGTAGCAAAAATACATACATGCTGTCGTGACGCTGAAATCCATTTTTATGGAGCAGCATAGCTTCTGCAATCAATAATAGAAAGCTGCCAATCAGACCGACGATTGCTTGTGTCTGTGTCATACGGCGCTTCTTTTCGGCAATCAAACCGCCGAGCATCAGAAAGACGGGCGCAAAGAAAATACCATTTCGAGTATAATCGAAAAGTTCAAACAGCAAATCATATATGCTTTTGACTCCCGGCAGTTTTACCGCAATACCGTAATAGCTGTCTCCAAACAGTCCAATCAGGTACAACAGCCCTGCCACGATCAAGCCCTTTGAATAGTCAAGTTTTTGCACAAGCTGCCAAGCAATCAGCATACCCAGCATAGATGCAGGAAGATACCACAAATGATACAGCGTTCCATCAAATACAAGGTCTTTCAGCATGTTGGGAAGCAAGTTTGCTTGATTGAAATAACCGTTATAGATGTTCAATGGAAGATATACCGCAATCGCTGCCACATAGATGATTCCGGTCTTTTTCAAAAAGCCAAGCAATTTCCGGTTATCATAATGATACCTTGACAATGTAAAATATCCCGTTGTCATGAAAAAGAAAGGAACGGCAACACGGGCTATGACCCTTGTCAGGATAAAATCGCCTGTTGTGTTATAGCTGGCAAGCGGTGATGTATGGATT
>ENA-OYZI01000157-OYZI01000157.1-human-gut-metagenome-genome-assembly--contig:-NODE-157-length-18209-cov-10.390107_pt1 | contig 18209 bp, 17 predicted proteins | sample MGYA00243288_ERZ653471 | MGnify/ENA primary metagenome ERZ653471 (study PRJEB26926, sample SAMN06164901) | human gut metagenome | biome: ENVO:00009003; feature: ENVO:2100002; material: ENVO:00002003... | reverse complement strand
GATTATACGATAATGGGTATTGTCGATCTCGGCATAGAGGACGATGATATTGAGGAAAGCAATGCGATTTTACAGCTGTCAAACTCGCTCACCTTTACAATGATCGACCGTATGCTCGGCGGCAGAGGCACATATCAGGATACCGACAGAGATTTTACGGAAATAGAGATAAACGTAATGCGTAGCATTGTTGAACGCTTTACCTCGATTATGTCGCAGGCGTGGGACGGATATGTTGATACCAAGCCGAAGCTGGAATCAATAGAAACAAACTCAAGGGTAATATCCGCCGCAGACGCCGACGAAACAATGATTATCGTTGCGATGGAGGTAACGGTAAACGATTCAAAATCCATAGTGTCGTTCTGTATGTCGGCAATTACTATGGATCAGATAATGAAGAAATTCTCGGCTAAGTTCAGCTCGGGCAAAAGGGCAGGAAGTCCCACTAAGGAAACGGAGCGTAAGGAAAACCTTATGTCAACGCTTTCGCAGTCGGAGCTTACTGTTACGGCGGTGCTTGACAATACAATGCTCACGCTCCGTGACGTTCTGAATCTGCAGGTAAATGACATAATACCGCTGAACAAGCCGATTACCGACAACGTACAGCTTAAAGTGGGAAGCACCTGCTGGTTTGACGGAAAGCTCGGTGCACTGAACGGAAAGAAAGCGTTCAGGATTGATAATATATTAAAGAATTGAGGTAAGGCAAATGGGAAAACTGACCACTCTGTCGGAGATGCAGCTTGACGCTATCGGCGAGATAATGAATATCAGTATGGGAAGTGCGGCTACCGCAGTTTCCGAGCTGCTCAACGCCAAAGTGTGGATCACTACGCCGAAGGTAACCATAGTTCAGGCATCAGAGCTTAACTACGACAGACTTGAACCTGCGATATGCGTAAAGATCGAGTACATAAAAGGGCTTTCCGGCTCAAACCTGATGATCTTAAAGCAGGACGATGTACAGCTGATACTTAATCAGCTTATGGGCAAACCGCCCGTTATATCTCCTGATTTTGAGTTTGATGAGCTGAACATCAGTGCGGTAAGCGAAGTAATGAATCAGATGATGGGAGCTTCTTCGACGGCTCTGTCGGAATTTCTGGGTATGGGTATTGATATATCGACACCTACTCCGTACATTCTCAGCGAGATAAATATTGCCGACCTGCAGAATTATGAGCAGACGGATATGGTTGCCGCTATCAATTTTGACCTTACCATTGACGGTGTTATAAAATCGGAATTTATATCGGTGCTTGATATAGATCTTGCGGCAACGCTTGCCGACAGAATGATCGGCGGCGCGGCATCTTCCGAACCGATTGTGACAGAATCTGCACCTGCTCCGGCACCTCAGCCTGTTCCGCAGGCAGAACCCGTTCAGCAGGCGGCACCTGTACCGCAAGCGGCTCCCGTTCAGCAGGCGGCTCCTGTACCGCAAGCGGCTCCCGTTCAGCAGGCGGCTCCTATGCCGCAGGCGGCACCCGTTCAGCAGGCGGCTCCTGTACCGCAAGCGGCTCCTATGCCGCAGGCGGATATGTATGCACAGCAGGGATACTACGGATACCCGAATCCTGCTATGAATCCGGCAATGTACGGTCAGCCGGTGCAGCCTGTTATGCAGCCTCAGCCGGCAGTAAACTACCGTAATGCCCAGCTTGCACAGTTTGAGAGCTTTGAAGCTCCGCTCGGCTCGGAGCAGAAAGAAAACTTACAGCTCCTTATGGACGCACCGCTTCAGATTTCTGTCGAGATAGGCTCGACAAAGAAGAAAATCAAGGATATACTTGAATTCTCGCAGGGTACTATCATAGAGCTTGAAAGACAGGCAGGCGCACCCGTTGACGTTATGGTAAACGGAAACCTCATCGCAAGGGGTGACGTTGTTGTTATAGACGATAACTTTGCGGTAAGAATAACGGAAATAGTAAAATCGAAATTTATGGACAGCCTCGGTAAAGGCGAATAACATATAATAAAACAGGGATACGAAAGGAAACCTTACACTTATGGATAAGAAGATATTACTTGTAGACGATGCGGCATTCATGCGTATGCTTATCCGCAACACACTTACGACAAACGGCTACACAAATATACTTGAGGCGGCTGACGGCGAAATAGCGGTTTCGACATATTCCGCAGAGAAGCCCGACCTTGTTATAATGGACATAACAATGCCCAACAAGACCGGTATCGAGGCGCTCAAGGAAATCAAGGCTATGGATCCCGGCGCAAAGGTTGTAATGTGCAGTGCTATGGGTCAGGAAGCTATGGTAGTAGAGGCTATCAAGCTCGGCGCACTTGACTTCATCGTAAAGCCGTTCAAGGCTGAAAGAATACTTCAGACCGTTAAGAAAATACTTGATTGATGGAATACGTACAGCTTGTATGTGCGCTTATCGGCGTACTTGCACTGATTTTTCTGTTCTTCTGGATACTGAGAAAGGTAAACAAGGGGATACTGAGCGTAAGCGGAAAACGGCTCAAGGTGCTTGACCGTGCCTCGCTCGGCGGTGAAAAATCGGTGGTTGTCGTAAGCGTTGCAGGAAAGTGTATGGTGCTTGGCGTGACTGCCGGCAGGATAGACAAGATTGAGGATCTGTCGATTACGGAAGAAGAATATATGTCTGAGCTTTATCCTGAGGGAAGCGGAAGGCAGGATAACTTCTTCGCCGCCTTCAGTGATGCAATGGCTAAAAACATAAAGAATATGAGAGGGAAGAAAGCCAGCCGTGACGAAGAACCGGATTGCGGCGATGAGCTTCCCGATGTTCGCAAAACCGATGACGGAACAAATTCCGACGACAAAAATTCTGACGAGAGGAACACGGAGTCGAAATGACAAGAGCTTTTGGTCTTACGATTAGAAAAATGTTTATCGACAACAAGCGGATTTTTATCCGCTTTATCGTGTCTTTAACGGTATGTATCGCACTTATCGGTGTGCTGTGCAGTGTAACGGCATTTGCGGCGGATAACAATGCGTCAGGCAACGCAGGTACGGCAACAAGTATCGGCGATACGGCTTCGGCAAACACCTCGGGCGGTACGCAGTCGGCGGATTCGTCGGTGATGAAGGATCTTATCGGGGTAGACGGCTCGCAGTCGCTTGAGGTAATACTGCTTGTGACCGTGCTTTCGCTTGCACCGTCACTGCTTGTGATGATGACCTCGTTTGCGAGAATCATTATCTGCTTCAGCTTTCTGAGAACGGCAATGCAGACGCAGTCCACGCCGCCTAATATGGTGCTTACGGGATTGTCGCTTTTCCTTACGATATTCATAATGTGGCCTGTTTTCTCGGAGATAAACGAAACGGCATATCAGCCGTATGCGGCAGGCGAGATGACAATGGAACAGGCTATTGACGCCGCAGGAAAGCCGCTCAAGACTTTTATGCTCAAGCAGACCACGAATGACGATATGAAGTTTTTCCTTGATTTAAAGGGTCAGAGCATGAGTGATGTCACAGGCGGAGCGACAGACAATATAACACTTGAAAACTACAGCGAGAAGCTGGGCTTTGAAACAGTAATTCCCGCTTTTATAGTAAGCGAGCTGAAACGTGCGTTCCAGATGGGCTTTCTGATATTCATCCCGTTCCTTGTTATCGACCTTGTAGTATCGTCGACGCTTATGGCAATGGGTATGATGATGCTGCCGCCGGCGATGATTTCGCTGCCGTTCAAGATAATACTTTTCGTGCTTGTAGACGGCTGGCAGCTGATGGTCGGAACGATTGTCAACTCGTATAATTTGTAGCATAATATTCCTTGAAGGGAGGGCTTGATCTGACACAGGATATAGCAATGGAGGTCTTTACCGCCGCACTTGTTCTTGCGCTTAAATTAGGCCTCCCTGTTTTAATAGCCGCAGTTGTGATAGGTCTCATCATAGCGATATTACAGGCGGCAACGCAGGTACACGAGCAGACGCTCTCGTTTGCGCCCAAAGCCATAGTGGTGGCAATCGTTCTGCTGTTATTCGGCCCGTGGATGATGAACAGCTGTATAGAGTTCTTCAACTACATATTCGGTCTTATGGCAACGGTTGGTGCAACATGACGCTAAGCGATGTGTGGGATATGATTCTGAACAATTTTCTCGGCTTTCTGCTGATAATGTGCAGGGTGTCGGGAATATTCAGCTTTAACCCTATATTCAGCCGTTCAAATTTTCCCGTAAGGCTTAGAGCAGGCACAACGATAGCGCTTGCTGTACTGTTTGCCTCGTCCATGGGGAATATAAAATATGAGCCGACCGGCATATTCATGATGCTGTTCGATATGATGAAGGAGCTGGGACTGGGGCTTATACTCGGCTTTATGGTGAATCTCATACTGGCGGTGACTATTTCCGCAGGTGAGCTTATCGACTATCAGACGGGTCTGTCTATGGCAAGAGCAATGGATCCTGCGACCGGTGTGTCGATGCCCCTTTTTGCAAACGTTTATTACTATATGTTCATTCTGTATTTCTTTCTGACGAATGGACACTTGTCATATATAAAGCTGTTTCATATATCGTATGAAACGCTTCCGATAGGATTTTCGGGATTCACTGCGGACGTGCCGTGGGCGTAGGTGACGTACTTTTCGACCGTGCTTACGCTGGCGGTAAAGCTCGCCGCACCGATTATCGCTATCGAGTTTATCACCGAAATATGTCTTGGCGTGCTGATGAAGGCTGTACCGTCAATTCATATCTTTGCGCTGAACATTCAGCTTAAGGTGCTTATCGGTCTTGCGGCGGTGCTGATAATGGCTCAGCCTATGTCGGACTTCATCGAAAAGCTGATGGGCATTATGTGGCAGAACCTCTACGGTCTGCTCGGCATGATGGGTTCTTAGGAGGGTAAATGGCAGGCGAAGAAAAAACCGAAAAAGCCACCCCGAAAAAGCGTAAGGATACCAGAAAAAAGGGCGAGGTACTGCAGAGCAAGGAAGTTGCGGTTGCGGTTTTCGTGGTGGGAATATTCGCATTTCTTGCGATATTCGGAAACTATATGTTCCAGATGCTTTTAAACTTTATGGAGCAGTCGATGTCATCTATTGACAAGACGGGCAATACCGTAGAGTTTGCGATGAGCGTATTCTGGAAGGTGGCTATAATCTGCGTCTGTACTGTAGGTCCGATACTGGCGGTGGGGGTCGTACTGAGCGTACTGCCCGTAATCGTTCAGACAAAGGGACTTTTCAGTATGGAGGCGATGAAGCCGAAATTCAGCAGATTAAATCCGTTTACGGGTATCAAGCGGTTGTTTTCGATGCAGGCGCTTGTGGGGCTTGTAAAGGGACTTATCGAGATAATCGTAGTAGTCGCTATACTGTACTTTCAGGTAATGGACAGAATAAACGAGTTCAAAAAGCTGATAGATACAGATGTGATAAAGATAGTTGCATATATAAGCGAAACGGCGATGAGCCTTATTGTAACGATATTCGTTATGCTTGTATTTGTGGCGGCGGCAGACTATGTTTTCCAGTGGTGGTCATTTGAGAAAAAGCTCAAGATGTCAAAGCAGGAGGTCAAGGACGAGTACAAACAGCTCGAAGGTGACCCACAGATAAAGAGCAAGATAAAGCGTAAACAGCAGGAAATGGCACAACAGCGTATGATGCAGGAGGTGCCGTCCGCAGATGTGGTTGTCCGTAACCCTACTCACTATGCGGTTGCTCTTAAATATGACCGCAAGACAGCCTACAGAGCGCCTGTTGTCGTGGCAAAGGGTACAGACGCACTGGCGCTGAGGATAGTTGCAGTGGCGCAGGAGCATAATGTATATATCACTGAAAACCGTCCGCTCGCAAGAGGGCTTTATGAGGCGGTAGACATAGGTCAGGAGATACCGAGAGAGTTTTACACGGCGGTGGCAGAGGTGTTGGCGATGGTTTATGAAGAACAACATAAGACGTTGCCTCCGAGAGAACGATAGGCAAACAGCGAGGTGTTTGCGGCTGTGAGCCGCAGCAAATTCCGCCTTTGCGGCTGTGAGCCGCAACAAATTCCGCCTTTGGAAATGTTGCAATTTGGCGACAGATGGCGAAACGGCGGGGTTGCCGTTGTTGCCTTAATGAATACTGCACGATAAATAATTGTGTGACTGTTGTAATCATCCATAATTTCCCTATGTAGGTTATTGTAACTATGGTTGTGAGTATAACATGACAATAACAGAAATTAATATCATATATATTTTTTGTAGGGGAGGGGCTTGCCCCTCCAGAAAAGGAATTTCTCTTCCAAAATGATATTAAGCAAGTTCGGCAAGTGTGGTAGCACTAAGCTAAGGTTCTGCTGCTTTTGCAAGGTTTGTGAGATTGGCAAGGCTTGATGCAACGGGCGGAGCAAGCGCCGCCCCTACGAAAGCTATGAAATGTTGTACCGGATTTGCAGAATGCGAAACCAAAAAAATGTACACAGAACCTCGCCTACGAAAAGCGGGAAATGCGGTGCGGAATTTCGCATTGAATATAAATAATTATAAAAACGGACAAGCAAAGTCCGGATAGAGAAAGAGAAAGAACAAGAAAGGAGCGGTGCGAATGGTTAAAAAGATGATGACGAATGTTTTTGCGGTATTCGTTATTTTTATCGTGCTTGCGATTATCATTCCTCTGCCGACTCCGATACTGGACTTTCTTCTGATAATAAATATAGGACTTTCTCTCGTCATACTCCTTATGACGATGTACATAAAAAAAGCGCTTGAATTTTCGATATTCCCGACTGTACTTCTTCTGACAACGGTTTTCCGACTGTCGCTGAACGTATCGACTACACGAGGAATACTTTCAAAAGGCTATGCCGGCGAGGTCGTAAAGACGTTCGGTGAATTCGTAATGGGCGGTGACGCTATTGTCGGATTTATCATATTCGTAATCATAGTAATAGTAAACTTCCTTGTTATCACCAAGGGTTCTGAGCGTGTATCTGAAGTTGCCGCAAGATTTACCCTTGACGCTATGCCCGGTAAGCAGATGGCTATTGACGCAGACCTTAACACAGGCGCAATAACAGATGAAGAGGCAAAGATACGCCGTGCGGAAGTACAGCGTGAAAGCGACTTCTTCGGCGCAATGGACGGTGCTACGAAGTTTGTAAAGGGCGACGCTATAATTTCTATCATCACGGCGCTCATAAACCTTATCGGCGGTGCGGTACTGGGTATTATGCACGGGCAGGATATAAACTCTGTGCTTTCCACCTACTCGCTGGCAACGGTCGGTGACGGCCTTTGCTCGCAGATTCCTGCACTTATGATCTCTGTTGCTACAGGTATGGTAGTTACCCGTGCGGCAAGCACAGACAGCTTCAATGCCGATATTAAAAGGCAGTTTACCTCTCAGCCTAACGTAATGATGATAGCCGGCATTGTTATTGCCGCTCTTATGGTTATCCCCGGCTTCCCGAAGCTGATACTTCTCGGTGTCGGTGCGGCACTGTTTATATTCGGCTGGAGATTATCAAAATCAAAGGCGAAGAAAGAGGCGGCTCTTGCCGCTCAGGCTGAACGTGAAACGCTTGCAAAGATGCAGGATCAGCCGACCTCTGACAATGACTACTACAGGGATATTGACAATGTATTCAAGCTGCTGAATGTTGAACAGATAGAGATGGAGTTCGGCTACAGCCTTCTGCATCTTGTAGACGAAAAGAGCGGCGGTCATTTTATCGACCGTGTGGTAATGTTCCGTAAGCAGTTTGCGATGGATATGGGTATGGTAATACCGTCTGTACGAATGACGGACAACCCCGAAATAAACCCGAACCAGTATGTTATAAAGATAAAGGGCGAGGAGGTCGCAAGAGGAGAAATTCTTTCCGACCACTATTTAGCGCTTGACAACGGAGATGTGGTAAACCCTGTTGACGGCATAGACACCGTTGAGCCTGCGTTCGGTATCCCTGCAAAGTGGATAAGCGCAGACAAGAAGGTAATGGCTGACGTTGCGGGATATACGCTTATCGACCCGGTTTCCGTAATGATAACTCATCTGTCAGAAGTCATCAAGCAGCACTGCAGTGAGCTTTTGTCACGTCAGGATGTAAAGACGATGGTGGACAACATAAAGTAGACCAACCCAACTCTTATCGACGACCTTATACCAGGCACTATCTCTCTCGGTTATCTCGAAAAGGTGCTTTGCCTGCTTCTGCGTGAGGGTGTTCCGATAAGGGATATGGAAACTATACTCGAAACGCTTGGCGACCATGCAGGTGCGCTTAAGGACATTGACATTGTAACGGAATATGTAAGACAGGCGCTCAAGCGTACCATAACAAGACGCTTTGCGGAGGCAAACTCGCTGAGAGTAATTACCGTTGACCCGAAGGTTGAGGATACGATAGTGGCAAGCGTAAAGAAATCCGAAGCAGGAAGCTATCTTGCGATGGACCCCGACCTTATACAGAAAATCGTCAACATAACAAGCGGAGAAATAGACAAGGTAAAGGATGTTATACCGAATATAATCATACTGACCTCTCCGATAGTAAGAATATATTTCAAGAAACTGATAGACCAGTTCATACCGAATATAACGGTGCTGTCCTACAGCGAAATCGACAATACGGCGCAGATACAGGCTATAGGCAATATAGCGATGTAAACGCCGCACGGTCGGAAATATCCGGGAAAGGAGTGTTCTATGGCAGTGCAGAGCAAGGAGCGGCTGAACGAGCTTCTTGAAAAATACAGGCTGACAGGCGATATGAACGTCAGGAACGAAATCGTACTGATGTATATGGATCTTGTCAAAATGATAGCGGTATCAATGCGTAATATCTACACCGGATATGCGGAAAGCGACGATATTATAAACGAAGGCGTTATTGCGCTTATGGCGGCTATAGACGGCTTCGATCCCGAGAAGAATGTAAAATTCGAAACATACGCAGGTATCAGGATAAAGGGCGCTGTTATTGATTATCTGCGAAAGCTGGACAGAGTTCCGAGAACGCTCAGAAAGCTGTCAAAACAGCTTGACGATAATTTTGCAAGACTTAATTCCGAGCTGTGCCGTACTCCGACAGACGAGGAGCTTGCAGAAAGTATGAATATGACCACCGCACAGCTTTCAAAGCTGATGGCGAATACGGCAGGAATGATAACGCTGTCGTTTGAGGAGCTTTTATACGAGGATAATCTTGACGAAAATATTTCGGCATCAAGCGAAACCGCCGACGCAAAAATGTATGAGCGTGAAAAAAGCAGGTGATAGCCGACGCTGTCGCCACGCTTCCCGAAAAGGAAAAGCAGGTAGTGACAATGTATTACTACGAAAGGCTGAAATACTCGGAAATTGCCAAGGTTATGAGCATTACGCAGTCAAGAGTATGCCAGATACATTCAAAGGCTATGCTGACGCTCAAAAACAAGCTGGAAAGCTATATAAACGGCTGAAAGGCTTGCATATTTATGTGAAAACTGATATGATATAATCAAGGGGTCGGAGGTTTACCGGCTCGCTTATAATACGGAAAATCACGCTTTACGAAAGGAGGTGAAAAAACTTGCAGAGAGCATTTTACAATCTGACGCAATCCATGCTTAACCACCAGAGGTCGCTTGACGCTATCTCGAACAATCTTACGAATATCAACACGGCGGGCTACAAGAAGGACGAGATAAGAATGAACACCTTTCAGGAGGAGCTTATACTTGTCAGCAACCGCAGAAAGACAAGCGGCAAATTCGTGCAGACGTATGTTGATACAAGCAAGAGCAACCTTGAGCAGAGCAGTTTTGAGTTTACCGAAAGCCCGTTTGATATAGGTATTCAGGGAAACGTGTATTTCAATATACAGGGTACTAACGGAAATGTATATCAGACAAGGTGCGGTCAGTTTGAACTTGACGGAGAAGGCTATTTATGCCTTAACGACAGCGGACGTGTACTCGGTCAAAACGGTGAGATATATATCGGAAACGATGATTTCATTGTTGACAACGAGGGCAATATCCTGAACGAAAACGGCGAGGTAATAGAAAAGCTGAGGATCAGCTACATACCCGAAAACGCAGACATTACGAAGGTAGGAAACAACCTGTTTTCTTATGACGGGGATATGACGATACCCGAAGGCGAGAAGTATGATATTATCCAGGGCTGTTTTGAAAAGTCAAATGTTGACGCAAACAAGGAGATTACTTCTCTTATGGAAACGCAGAGATTATTTGAAGCAAGCAGTGCTGTGCTGAAGTATATGGATACTATCAACGGCAGAGCGGCAAGCGAGATAATCAAGCTGTAAAATGACCGGATGTGAGGATATGTCATGAACATTGCATTCTACACGGGTAAGACGGGCCTTATTGCACAGCAGGAAGGACTTAACGTTTACTCAAACAACATTGCAAACGTGAATACGGTGGGCTTCAAGGCTTCCCGTCCGAGCTTTGCGGACTGTATCTACACGGTACAGAGAAATACGGAGCCTGACTGGCAGACAGGTCACGGCGAATATGTGCACAGCACTCAGCTTATGTACAGCGAGGGCGTATTTACATATACCGACAACGACCTTGACTTTGCCATACCGACAGAAGAAGGCTTCTTTGCGGTAATGGATAAGTACGGCGATGTAAACTACACAAGAGCGGGCGATTTCCAGATGTCGCAGATAGGCGACCACTGGGAGCTTGTAAGCGCAAACGGAGAATTTGTGCTTGACTATGAGGGAAACCACATTACAGTTCCCTTTATAGAAGGTACGAGCAAGCCGGACTATGAGGCGCTTACGAAAATGATAGGTGTGTACACATTCGACAACAACTTTGGACTCGAACTTCTCGGCAGTAACAAGATGACTGCTACAGAGAGGTCGGGAGAGGCGGTTGCCGACAGGAGTATCGACAAGATAAGAATGGCACTCGAACGCAGCAATACGGATATTGCAGGCGATATGGTACGCATTATCGAAACACAGCGTTCATACCAGATGAGCGCAAGGGTCGTACAGACAGCCGATGAGCTGGAGCGTATAACCAATAACTTAAGGGGATAAGGCACGATGCTTCAATGCTGAATTTTAACCGTGGGTCTGTCGGTAGATATACCGGCAGGCTGTGCGGTTATATACAGCTATAAGATTAATAATTTCAGAGGTCTATTATGATAAACAGTTACGATGATTTAAGCCCGGTACAGCTTGATGTGCTTAAGGAAATAGGAAATATCGGCTCGGGCAATGCCGCAACAGCACTGTCACAGCTTCTTGGCAGGAGCATAGATATGCAGGTGCCTCAGGTAAGGCTTATGGACGTAGCTGACGCAATAGAGTCGCTCGGCTCTCCCGACAAGCTGGTGGTAGGAATACTGATACGGCTTAAAGGGGACGCAGACGGAATGATAATGTTCCTGCTTGAAGAGGCGTTTGCGAAAACTATCGTAACGGGTATTATGGGCGAACGCTCGTTTTCGCTGTATGAGCTTAACGCCGATGATATATCGGTGCTGAGCGAAATAGGAAATATAATGGGTGGAAGTTATGTCAATGCTATCGCAAATCTCAGCGGTATGACCATTGATATGTCGGTACCTGCGCTTACAACGGATATGCTCGGAGCTATAATGACGGTTCCTGCAACGGAGCTTTCCGAGGCGTATGAAAGGGTACTCATGATAAGCGAACAATTTCTGATTGATTCAGTTGAGATACAATCCGATATGCTTCTTATACCTACGGTAGAGTCGCTGAGGACTCTGCTTGGGAAACTGGGGGTTGAAGACCAGTGAACAAGATAATCGTGGGGATCTCCGACCAGAAGCTGTGCAAGTCGCCGGATGTACTGGTGACTTATGCTCTTGGCAGCTGCGTTGGGATATGTATGATAGACAAAGTGCTCGGCATAGCGGGACTGGCGCATATAATGCTGCCTGACAGCAGCGCTATACCGAATGACAAGAACAAATTCAAGTTTGCCGATACGGGCATACAGCTTCTATATGAAAGCATGATAAAAAACGGTGCGGCGGCATCGAGAATAACCGCAAAAATAGCAGGCGGAGCGAATATGTTTGCTACCACAACACCTGCTATGTCTATAGGCGACCGTAACGTTGAGGCCACCAAAAAAGCGCTGGCAAAGCTCGGAGTGCCTATAATCGCATCCGACACGGGACTTAACTACGGCAGAACGGTATCGTTCAATGCGTCGGACGGCTCGCTTGAGATAATGTCAAGTCTTAAGGGAAACAAGACTATATGACACGACAGACACGATTGACACGATAGATTTACGACAGGAAGGTACACCGATGGAAAAGACGGAAAGACAAAAAATGGCGGATATATCCATGTCGGAGCTTATAGAACTTGAAAAAGAAGCTACTGCGTCGCTTGACGGCATCGAGCTTAACAATAAGACTATGCAACGCCCGCAGGGAAACAATCCTATGCTGAATGTAGACGCATCGGTAAAGGTGGTTGTAAGCGACAACCACCTGGAAGCGAATATGTGCGTATTTTCACCGCAGTTTTCCGGCAAGGATATAACAGTGGAAGCTATGCGGCAGGCACTCAAGGACGAACACGTTGTATACGGAATAGACGAGGAACTTCTTGAGGAAATAGCGGCAAATAAGTTATACGACAAGATCTTCACGGTAGCGAGCGGATATGCGGCGGTTGACGGCGAAAACGGCAGGGTAAAAAATCTTTTTGATACAGACAAGAAGCTGGTGCCGAGAAAGCTGGAGGACGGCAGTGTTGACTATCGTGACCTAGGGCTTATAGTAAACGTAAGAGTAAATGACCTTATATGCGAAATAGTACCCGAAACGCAGGGCGAGGAGGGTATGAACGTATACGGTCAGGTGATTGCTCCGCGTCCGGGCAGACCTCCGCTTGTACCGCAGGGTTCGAACACGGTGCTTTCGGCAGATGGCACCAAGCTGTTCGCCGCAGAAAGCGGAAACCTTGTATATATGGGCGGAAGGTTCAATGTTGTAACCACGTTCCAGATTTCATCCGACATAGATGTAAAGACGGGCAATATAAACTTCCTGGGCGATGTTGTCATCAAGGGCAGTGTGCAGGAGGGATTTTCGGTAACGGCAGGAAAAACCATAACCGTATCGGGAATGGTGACCGGTGCTACACTTACCGCACAGGGCGATATAACCGTCAAGAACGGAGTTTTTGCAAGCACCATACAGTCGCAGTACGGCAATATCAATATTGCTTTCGGAGAAAACGATACCATAACCACAAGAGGAAACCTTACCAGCACGTCGCTTGTCGGATGTCGGATAAAGATAGAGGGCGACCTTGACTGCACCAAGAACCCCGGTGCGCTTGTGGGCGGAGATTGCAGTGTAATGGGAAAATTTGCGGTGGCACAGCTCGGTAACAAGAGCTATACGCCTACTATAATATCGGTAGGAAGCACCACAAACCTCCTGCTTGAGATGGATTCGCTCGAAAAGCAGTGTACCGCAATCGATGAGTACATAGAAAAAATAAACACGTCTATCGAATTCCTGCAGGAAAAGAAGAGGAACGGCGAACATCTTGACGCAGAGAAGGAAGCGTATATTTCATCTGCGATAAGGCTCAAGGTGCAAAAGGGAATGGATAAGAAGCCTCTGAGAACGAGGATAGAAGAAATACAGAAAATAATCAATGCTAAGGAAACGCTGTCGGTACAGGTGACAAAGTGCGTTTATCCTAACGTAAGGATAAATCTCAACAGCTTTACCACCACAACATCGGCGGAGTACGGCAAATGCAACATAGTCTGCGGTCCGAATGACATCGAATTCAGATAACAGACACTGAGAAAGGCAAATATCATGGCGGCAACGGCAAAAAGCAGATATATGACGGCGGTAAAATGGTTTACGGCATTTGTATGCGCTCTGCTTTGTGCGGCTGCCGTCTGCTGTTTTACGGGAAGCAGTGCAGACGCTGCGGCGGTAACAAACTGTACGGTGTCGGGGCTGACGGCAAAGACCTATACGGGTAAGGCGCAGACGCAGTCGATCACGGTAAAATACAGGAATAAAACGCTGAAAAACGGTAAAGATTACACGGTAAGCTATCAGAATAATATAAACGCAGGAACGGCTTATGTTATTATAAAAGGCAAGGGCAGTTACAGCGGAACAGTAAAGCGTTCGTTCTCAATCAAGCCCGCCATAATATACAAGCAGTGTACTTTTTATAAAATCGCCTCGCAGTATTATACCGGCTCGCAGATAAAGCCTGTTCCGAAAATCAAGAACGGAACAACGACACTGAAAAACGGAACGGACTTCACGCTTACATATCAGAATAACGTAAACAAGGGTACTGCGAAGGTATATATCAAAGGAAAAGGCAACTACAGCGGAAGCTGTTCGCTGACATTCAGCATAACGGCAAGGCCTGTTTCTACGCTGAAAATCACCGTACCGTCAGTGACTTATAACGGAAAGGCGCAAAAGCCTGCCGTTACGGTAAAGTATAATAACTATAAGTTTAAAAACGGTACTGATTATACGCTGAGTTATAAAAATAACACGAAAATCGGTACGGCAACCGTTACGGTTAAGGGCAAGGGAAAGCTCAGCGGAACAAAAAGCGTTACATTCAAGATAAACGCAAAGCCGATAAAAAACGCAGTTATTACATATAACAACTCACTCACATACAACGGTTCGACGCTAAGCCCTGCGGTTACGGTAAAATACGGAAACGCAACGCTTAAAAAGAATACCGACTATACCGTTGCCTACTCGAATAACGTAAACGCAGGCACGGGAACAATCACGATAACGGGAAAAGGCATATACGGCGGAAGCGTAAAAAAGACCTTTACAATAAAGAAGCTCGGAATATCGGCATCTGCCGTATCGGGAACGGGAAACAAGGTCTATACGGGAAGTTCGATAAAGCCTGTGCCTGCGGTTAAAGTCGGCGGCAGAACGCTGAAAAACGGAACGGACTTTACCGTAAGCTACAAAAACAACACCGAGCCGGGAACGGCAACTCTCAAAGTGACAGGCAAGGGAAACTATTCGGGCAGTGTATCAAAGACCTTCAAAATCACCGCAAGAGCGATAAACGATGTTGAGGTAACCATACCCGATACGGTATTTACCGGTGAACAGGTAAGACCCGACGTTGTTGTAAGCTACGGCAGCTATCAATTTATAAATAACAGCGACTATACCCTGTCATTCAAGGACAACGTCAATATCGGAACGGCAAGCGTGGTGGTCACGGGCAAAAACCATCTCAGCGGAAGCAGGACGGTAACATTCCCTATAGAAAAGGCGGATATTTCAAGTACGGAGATAGCCGTGAAGAACGCAACGTTTACGGGAAGTGCGGTAAAATCCGGCGTTGATGTAAGGCTCGGTAATGTGACGCTTAAGGAAGGCACTCACTACACGCTTTCCTATAAAAACAACGTCAATGCTGGTACGGCTCAGGTGACAATCAGCGGCAAGGGAAGCCTTGAGGGCGCTGTAACAAAGGATTTCACTATTGCAAAGGCGGATATTTCGAAAGCCTCGATTTCTGCAAGCGGAACGTATGCTCCGGACGGTGTAAAGATCACCATAAACGCTAAATTCGGCAATTACACGCTTAAAAACAGCGACTACAGTTTTACCGCTCCGACCGCTGCGGGAGAGCAGACGCTCACAATAAGCGGAAACGGCAACTTCAGCGGCAAGGCCACGGTAAAATGCAATGTGGCAAAGGCGGATATAGCAAATGCCAAATCGTCTTTATCGCTGTCAACCGACGGCAAGGGATATACCGTAACGATAATTTATGACGGTGTGCTTTTAACGCAGGACAAAGATTATAAGGTAGCTGTAACAGAATCAGCCACAGGCGTCAGCGCAGTTATTACAGGCATCGGCAATTACGGCGGAACAGCGACTATCAGCGGCATAAGCAACGAGCTTGAAGCGTTTGAAAATGCTGTTGTCACAATAGGTAAAGTCACATACAACGGCACGGCACAGCTTCCCTCGGTGACAGTGAAGATAGGCTCTGTCACGCTGAAAAGCGGAACGGACTATATTCTGAGCGCTTATGATAACACTAATGCAGGAACAGCTACGGCAGTTATCACAGGCAAGGGAAAATATGAAGGTGCGGAAAAGAAAACGCAGTTCAAGATAGCGCCTGCCGCCATATCATCTGCAAGCATAAGCTGTGAGGATCAGATATATACGGGACAGGGTGTCACCGCACAGCCCGTTGTTACATTCAACGGCAAAACGCTTGCTCTCGGTATTGACTACTATATATCGGGATATTCAAATATAGTGAATGTCGGAACAGCTACCGTTACTGTAAAGGGCAAAGGCAATTTCACAGGCACTGCAAAAGGCACTTTCAGAATCGTCAAGCAGGACAATATGGAAACGCTTGTCAAGAAGCGCCTTGATGAGATGATGGAAGGCAAGTGGGACAGGAAGATATATGACTTCTGGCACAGCTATCAGCTTGGCAAGTATTACAACACGCTCCTTACCTCTCCTTGTACCTGCCACTCCTACTGTGAAACGGGCAACGAGGCAGGCTGTACCTGTCTTATAGGAAGAAGTCACGTTCTGAATAATTCCGGCATACAGTGTGCGGGATTTACTATCGAGGTGTTCGAGTATCTTTTCGGTAAAACAAACGGAACGGGCGAAAATACCCTCACGATAAGGAATCGTTCCGACGGAAACTGGACAGAGGCGGCGCTGAAGAAGTGGATGACCGATACGTTCCGTCCGGGCGACTATCTCGCATATGACAACATAAAGTACGGCTATCCGCACTATGTCACGATATACTCTGTTGATACCGACGGTATATGGGTGTACGAGGCAAATTACGGCGGAAGGTGCAAAATCAATTTCCGTAAGTTTACGTTTAAGGAGATTTACGAAGAAACGGACGGTTTATGGCACAGGACACCGAATAATTATGAGTTGTCGGAGTATTGATCTGAATTTAAAGCGGCATGGCGGAGGCTGTGCCGCTTTTTGCTGTGATTGTCTGCGCTGTAATTTCGATTTTTCGACAAGCCGTAAGTGTGTCACACCTGCTTTTACCGTAACAGCCTGTCCGATGCTTGACTTTTGATATGCAATATGATATTATGATAATAAACAAGCAAGCAACTCATATTAAAAATAATTTTAAAAAATCGGAGATAATTTTATGTCAAAGTTTCAAAAAATCATCATAGCACTATGCGTTATAATCATTGTTATTCTGGGGGCGGCAACGGTAGTTCTGTTTATCGGCACATCGGAAGCTATCAAAATTAACGGCACGTTTGCCGATATAAGTCTGTTAAACAGCGATAATCCCGATTTTGACAAGCTGCCGCACAAAGAAATCAGCATAGACGCAACTTTAACCGGAAACATTTTTGGTGTGACAGGCGCAAGCGGAAAAATTGCAGTAGGCGATACAGAGTATGCTCTTGATTCCGCAAGCTCACGAGGCTCTGTGATAAATATCCATTCGCTTAACAACGAAGGATCATTTGATGTAAATGTTAAGCTGGAAAAGGGAACAGGCAGTGCAATCATTACCGTATTGCAGTCGCAAAACTCCTCTGACAGTTCAATGTGGGCAGGACCTGCAACCGACAGCGAGAGTCTGAAAAATGTTCTTGAAGAACAGAATATCATCAACTACAGTAACACGGAAACAGTAAAAGAAATAAGCTGTACGGGAGATTTTGTTGATATTAACGATAATTACAGCGTTGATATGTACGAACAATTACCGCACAAGACCGTAAGCGTAAACGCAAAAATCCTACGCAACATATACGGCAGGGAATATGCGGATGGAACCTTGACGCTTGACGGCAGGGAATACAAAATTCAAGGCTTCAACCGTGATAACAGCTTCGGGAAAAACAGGATTTTTATATCCGTAATAACAAGCGACGGAAAAAATGCCGCACCGGGCATTACTATATGCTATACGGAAGGCTCGGATTACATTACCGTCAATTCAAGGCTTCAGAACAAAACCTGTTATCTGATAGGAGCTGTAAAAGATAAGAATGAATTTGAAACAGCTTTAAAGGAACTCGGATATATAGAATAAGACGCAATCAAAACATTGAGAACAGAAATACGCACCTCAAAATGAGGTGCGTATTTCAGATTATAGAAAAAGTCTTGTAGTTGATGTGCTTCTACTATATCTTTTAGCTGTCTCTTATACACATCTCCGAGCCCA
>ENA-OYZI01000111-OYZI01000111.1-human-gut-metagenome-genome-assembly--contig:-NODE-111-length-20225-cov-10.446158_pt1 | contig 20225 bp, 20 predicted proteins | sample MGYA00243288_ERZ653471 | MGnify/ENA primary metagenome ERZ653471 (study PRJEB26926, sample SAMN06164901) | human gut metagenome | biome: ENVO:00009003; feature: ENVO:2100002; material: ENVO:00002003... | reverse complement strand
TCTACACCCTAGAGTTCGTCGGCAGCGTCAGATGTGTATAAGAGACAGAAATAACGCCGTCCTTCTGCGATAAAGCGCCTGTTATACAGCTCTTTACGCAAAGAGGAGTTTCACAGTGACGGCACTGCACGGCAAAATTTATTCCGCTGCCTTCCTCGACCTTTATTCTCGGTATCGGCTTTTTGCCGTTTGCAAAAGCCTTTATCATATTTTCGGCTCCGCTGTTTGCGGCGGCACAGTAATATTCGCACAGATGGCACGCAAGGCACCAGTCCTCGTTAACGTAAACTCTTTTCATTTTACTTCTCCTTTATCACTGACCTGCGTGCTGTATGCCAAGTATCTCAAGTTCTTTTTCATTAAGGCCGATACCTCTGAGCATAAGTCTGTTGCCCTTGAGAGCCTCTACGGAGTTGATACCCATACCGCCCATCATTTCCTTGATCTCGTGATCCCACGCATGAACAAGATTTACAAGACGCTGATAACCGATGTTGGGGTTAAGACGCTTTACAAGGTCGGGACGCTGTGTTGCGATACCCCAGTTGCACTTGCCCGTCTGACAGCTTCTGCAAAGGTGACAGCCGAGCGCCAGCAGAGCGGCAGTGCCGATATAACAAGCGTCCGCACCGAGTGCGATAGCCTTTACCACGTCCGAGCTTGAACGGATAGAGCCTGCGACTACTACAGAAACCTCGTTTCTGATACCCTCGTCACGCAGACGCTGGTCAACGCTTGCGAGTGCAAGCTCGATCGGGATACCTACATTATCTCTTATTCTTGTGGGAGCCGCACCCGTACCGCCTCTGTAACCGTCTATTGCAATAATATCCGCACCCGAGCGGGCAATACCGGAAGCGATAGCGGCAACGTTATGAACTGCGGCAATCTTTACGATGACAGGCTTTTTGTACTCTGTAGCCTCTTTCAGCGAAAGAACAAGCTGACGTAAGTCCTCTATCGAATATATATCGTGGTGGGGAGCAGGGGAGATGGCGTCCGTTCCCATAGGGATCATTCTTGTTCTTGAAACGTCCTCAAGAATCTTTGCTCCGGGGAGATGTCCGCCGATACCGGGCTTTGCACCCTGACCCATCTTGATTTCTATTGCCGCACCCGTTTCAAGATAATCCTTGAATACGCCGAAACGTCCCGATGCGACCTGTACTATAGTGTTGGGGCCGTACTGATAGAAGTCCTTGTGCAGACCGCCCTCGCCCGTGTTATAGAATATGCCAAGCTCCGTAGCCGCTCTTGCGAGGCTCTCGTGAGCATTACGGCTGATAGAGCCGTATGACATAGCCGAGAACATGATGGGCGTCGAAAGCTCAAGCGTAGGTGTCGTTTCCGTCTTTACACTGCCGTCCTCGTTGAAAGAAACGTTCTTCGGCTTCTTTCCGAGGAATACCTTTGTTTCCATAGGCTCACGCAGAGGGTCGATAGGCGGATTCGTTACCTGAGAAGCGTTGAGCAGTATCTTGTCCCAGTAAACCGGATATTCCTTCGGGTTACCCATTGCCGAAAGAAGAACGCCGCCCGTTTCCGCCTGCTTGTAGACCTCCGTCATTATCTGCTGGCTCCAGTTGGAGTTGTTCCTGAACTTGTTGGGGTTATCGACTATCTTCAATGCGCCCGTAGGACAGATACATACGCATCTCTGGCAGTCAACGCACTGCTGGCTGTCCGAGATCATCATATCAAGATCTGCGTCATATCTGTGTACCTCGTTTGAACACTGTCTTGCACACGCCTGACATTTTATGCAACGGTCCTTATCTCTTATAACATCAAATAAAGGCTGAAAATAATTAAGTGCCACTGTTACCGCTCCCTTTCTTACTTCTTTTCGTTCAGCTTGACGATGATAGGCTCTCCGCCTCTCGGTGACCAGATACGGTCAACAACGGGACAGATGGCTCTTATCGCACATTCCTCGCTCGCAAGGTAAACCATATCGCCCTTTTCTGCGGCAACCATTGAACGCAGCTTAAGTCTGTCGTTGAGTGCCATAAGGCCTCCGTCAAAGCCGAGGATTATCGAGAACGGTCCTGTTATCAGCAGGCTTGAGAATACGTTTCTGAAGTATTTCAGCTTCTGTCTTTCGCTCTCGCTGTACTTATCCGATTCTATCTCGCTCCAGAAAGGAGCGGCGATTATCTTCGCTATATCTTCAAGACACAGCTTCTGTTTTCTGTTGAGGAAGTCTATTATATATGTGATTACCTCTGTATCTGTAAGCAGATTGCATTTGTAACCGTACATTTCAATATATCTTCTGTTTGCGTCGTAGGAAGAGATCTCACCGTTATGTACTATGGTATAATCAAGCAGTGCAAACGGATGAGCGCCGCCCCACCAGCCCGGAGTGTTCGTGGGGTATCTGCCGTGCGCTGTCCAGGCATATCCTGCGTATTCCTCAAGTCTGTAGAACTTTCCGACATCCTCCGGGTATCCTACCGCCTTGAATACGCCCATATTCTTACCGCTTGAGAAAACGTATGAACCGTTTATCTTGTCGTTTATGTTGATAACGCACTGAGCGACAAACTCTCTTTCGTCAAGCTGACTTTCTGTGAGCTTTGTCGGCAGGGGATTCACAAAATATCTCCATATCAGCGGCTCGTTTGTGATATTCGGGTGCTTTCTCGTGGGGATACGGGAAAGGTTCACCACGTCAAAATGCTTGTCAAGAAAACGCTCGGTTTCCACCCTGGCCTCGTTTGAATCGTAGAAAATATGGAATGCGTACTGATCCTTGTACTCCGGATAGATTCCGTATCCTGCAAATCCGCCGCCCAGACCGTTTGATCTGTCGTGCATATAAGATATAGACTTTACTATCTTGTCACCGCATATTCTGTTGCCGTCCCTGCTTATAAAGCCTGAGATAGCGCAGCCGGCGGGGATTCTGACCTGACCTTCTTTTTCCAGCATAAGCTCACTCCTGTTCGGTGTCTGTTTGTTTCTGAACGTTTTTTGGACGTTTTGAATCTGATAATTTCATTTTTGGGGATAAAAACAGCAGGCAACAAATGAATCAACCTGCAAATCTGCGGAATTTTGTAAATTAACCGTAAATTCAAGGAGTATTTGCAGTAAAATTAAACGTTTGTTTCAAATTTACCGCCATCTGAAACAGCTTTGTTTCGTTAATTGCCTGCAGTCGTTTTGACTACAGCTGTAATTATATCACGGGTTTGCGGTGTTGTCAATATATTTCTGCAAGTTTTTTAAATGAAACTTGCAGAATATTTTCTTGCAATTTCATATTCCGATTATGCAAAATGACGGCAGAACCGCTGTACCGTCATTTTGCAAAAACCGATTGTTATTATAACTGCACTGTGAAATATATCACCAACACCGCCGTTAACACTTTCTGTATCGACAAGTTATTAATAATTTCGTGAGTATATCTGTACACCTGCACTGACATTTATCCTTCAAAAAAACGCACTATCCCTTGCTAGCACCACGTTCTTGCCTCCCTTGTCAAAGGGAGGTGGATTGACGGCAAGGCACAAACTGTTGCCTTGTTGCGTTTTACTTGCGATACCCCGCCTTTTTTATTTGCCAAACTTTTCTGCCGTCAAGACGGAGGGATTGCTACACCCAACCTCTCCATCCCACATTCGCACTTTCCGGACAAAGTGATAAAGCACCCTTCCGCAACATATATTTGTACTAAAAAACGAAAGCAGGTAACGCTATGGTAAAACGCAGAAGTTACAAAGCGGCTATAAAGAAGCTCAGACCTTTTGTGAAAGGAGCTGTAGCCGGAACAGTGACAGCGGCGGTTTTTACCGTTATCGGTGCATTTTTGTTTAATATTGCCGATGCTCCTTCGGGAGCAGACAGCGTAATGGCGTATGTTTCGCTCGGCGCATCCGCTGTCGTCTGCGGAATGTTCTTCGGCGGCGGCAGAGGGAAAAACGGCTTTGCGTGGGGAACGCTCGGCGGCCTTGCAATGTTCGCCCTTTGCTTTGCAATCACGCTTATATCCGGCGGATTTACCGGAACGGAATTTCTGCCTAAGCTGATAAGCTCAGCAGTGTGCGGCTGTATCGGCGGAATAATCGGTGTCAATATTGCGGCAGAGCGATAAAGGCCTGCCGATAGAATATTTCTATAGACAAACAAAGAAAAATGTGGTAGAATTACTTTATTACCCGTGTATAACAGGGTATTTAACGCTGATGTAAAAGGAAGGATAAAAATGAACAGTTATTCAATAGAAACGCTTGCGGTTCACGCAGGCTATGAAACGGACGAAGCTACAATGTCGGTAACTCCGCCCCTGTACGAAACAAATGCCTATGTGTTCAAGGATGCCGAACACGCAAGAACGCTCTTTGAGCTTAAAGAGCCGGGCAACATCTACTCAAGACTCCAGAATCCTACCTGCGATATTCTTGAACGTAAGGTAACGGCTATGGACGGCGGTGTTGCGGCACTCTCGTTTGCATCCGGACATGCCGCTATATTCAATACTATAATAAACCTCTGCAGTGAGGGTGACGAGCTTGTTTCGTCCATAAACATCTATGGCGGTGCGATAAACCTGCTCGGAATCACATTAAAGAGAATGGGCATCACGGTAAAGTTCGTTGACCCCGATGACCTTTCCGCCTGGGAAAATGCCGTAACCGACAAGACAAGGCTGTTCTTCACCGAGCTTATCGGCAACCCCAACGCAAACGTAGCGGATATCGAGGAGATCGGCAAGATAGCCCACAAGCACGGCATCCCGTTTGTAGTAGACAGCACCTTCACAACACCCTATCTTTGCAGACCTATAGAGTGGGGCGCAGACCTTGTTATCCACTCCGCAACAAAGTTTTTGGGCGGTCACGGCAGTGTAATGGCAGGTGTTGTAGTAGACAGCGGAAAGTTCGCTTTCAAGGGTAATCCCAGATTCCCGCTCTTCAACGAGCCTGACGTATCCTATCACGGTGTAGTGTTCGCCGATCTCGGAGAAATGGCATTCATCTCAAGACTCCGTGCGCTCATAACAAGAGATATAGGCGCCTGCCTTTCAGCATCTGCGGCTCACACCTGCCTTACAGGTATGGAAACGCTTGCTTTGCGTATGCAGCGCCATTGCGAAAACGCACTTGCGGTAGCAAAATTCCTTGAAGCCCACCCTGCCGTTGAAAAGGTAAATTATCCTGCACTGCCCTCAAACAAGTATTACGAGCTTTGCAAAAAGTATTGTCCCAAGGGAGCAGGCGGTGTGTTCACATTCGTTATCAAGGGCGGCAAGCCCGCAGGCGAGAAGTTCATGAACAGCCTTGAGCTTTTACAGATAGTTGCAAACGTCGGCGATGTAAGAAGCCAGGTTATCCACCCCGCTTCAACAACGCACAGCCAGTTATCGCCCGAACAGCTCGTAGCCGCAGGAATAAGCGAGGGTACGGTAAGACTTACTATCGGTATCGAGGATATAAACGATATTATTGCGGATATTTCTCAGGCACTCGATAAAGCGACTAAGTAACATAAAATGATGTTTTATGGGGTTTGGGGCGTTGCCCCAAGCGGGATGAGGGCGGCAGCCCCACAATTAGCCCGGCACGGACGCCGGGCGTGTATGCCCAAAGGCTCTGCACGATGCAGAGCCAACAAAGCATACACAGCCCTTCCCATGGGGAAGGGGTTTGGGGTTAGGGATAGAGAATTTACTCTATTTTTAAAAAAACAGACTTTTCTACAAGTTGGTATTAGCGCCCAAACCCGCCCCCGTTTTTTATAAAAATTTTATAAAACCCCTTGACAAACTCTTTTCGATGTGCTAAAATATATTAGTAAATTTATAAGATATGCGCCAATAGCTCAGCTGGATAGAGTATCTGGCTACGAACCAGAGGGTCGGGGGTTCGAATCCCTCTTGGCGTGCCAATTTACATTAGTTACACTTTTAGGGATACTACAGTAGTAGTGTCCTTGAAACTGTAAATAAAATCATATATCACACAGCAGAGCAGGTGCAACTGCTCCACTGTGATAATATACATTTTGTGTTCCGACTCATAGTTTCGATTAACGCTCTCGCATCTCTCCGTAGCTTAACACCTACCCAGTCCGATGTAGCTCAACTGTATCAGTAGTACAGTATGTATACTCGCTCCGCAGAATGTGCGGCGTTTCTGAACTGTGACTGTTAGTCGGTGGTTTGCAGTAAATCGGTGTTTACTGTTCCTCTCCCGTGTTACTCACGCGATGTTCTCAGAACTAATGCGTAGTTATCTCGGCTGTAGGTCATCTCTGACGATGGTCGGCATTCAATTTGTACTGCCTTTGATATGCGGCAGGTGGGGATATACACTGCGGATTTACGCCTTGTATATCAGATTAAAAACACAAGAGCCTCCAGCGTCTGGTAAACTTCTGAAAGCTCTTGCAAAATTGTATAAAATTGTATTAAATGTGCTATAATAAAGCACACTAAAGGCACTATTGCACTAAGTCAGTCAGATGGTTTCGCATCGAGCTGATGAGGGGCTGTATCGTTCTTGCAGGAACTATACAGCCTGTGTGTGGTGTTTTTTCATTTACTCTATTATACAACACTTTTACAGTTTTGTCAATTCAATTGATGTAATGTATAGTATACAGAATTGACAAAAATGCGGGTGAGTGTTTGTGCAATTTTTTGTTTTGTGAAGCGGACAATTACACAAGGACAAAGCGAATGTACGGAGAAATAAAAGAAATAGTGATCATATTGTAAAAAGGAGTAACTATATATAACCGATTTTCTGTTTGCGCTTTTATCATTTTTCACTTCTTTTCATTTTTCTAGTATTGAATATACCATGAAATTTTCTATTATATAGCATCCCTTATTTTCAAAAAACCGGTAGATGGTATCTATATAGGTGCAAATTTTATGAGAATCAAAATAGCCAAACTTTACATATCTCCCGTTGTGTTTCACGGCTATGTTGAAATAAAAAAAGAGTCCCTTCTCGAAATGGAAAAACACGAACTTGTTATTTTCTTTTTGAGTGGAGCGGTTGGCAATGTCTTCTTGATTGGAGTTTCACTATTACTTGTTAGCAATTTCATTAATTTTTATTTTTCCATTGTTAATATCTGTTATGCAACCGCAAGCGTACTGCCCTTTATAATAGGAAATAATGATATGACTACAATGATAAAGGTTTTGAAAGAAAAACAAAAGATGTCTAAAACTGATATTTGATATAGCATTAATGATTAGAAAGGTGATTAGGTTGGTATGTCCTTACTGCAACAATGAAATGGAAAGCGGAATGATTGTTATTTCTGCCACAGGAAGTGTACCGTGTGCAATTATCGAGTGGTACTCTGAATAAAAATGCAAACGGGAATATTCGGCATATCCAAAAAAAGCAAGGTCAATATAAAAGATCGAAAAAATGGACATTTTTGCTCACACTATTGTTCTCATTGTTGTAAAGCGTTTTGTGAATTTGAAACAAAGAAAAACGGAATCGCTTTAAATTTAGTGTTCTGAAAAAATTATCGTTTTTATAGAGATGAGCAAAACATGAAACAAAAACTAACAGAAGTCGCAAAATAGGCAAGTATCAAATAAAAAAGCAGAAAAACGGCACAGCAAAGCTGACATCAGACGAACAGAGCTGAAATCCGGCAGAAATATTCAAAACAACTCGTCAAGCAATACACTTAACGGATTTAAGACTGCGATAAGAGCTTTCGAATTTAGTGACAACAGTTGCGTGAGCGACAGCGAGCAAAGCAATATGAGCAACAGAATTAAGGTTTTGTGCAGCATTAAAGCTATGCACCCAAAGACGTTCCTGACCGGTCTGCTTGAAACGAGAGTTGTAACGCTCAGCCTCTGTTCTGAGTGCATAAATCTTCTTGAACGAAACACATTCACGGTCAATGGAAAGTCAGTAATCATCGGGAAGCGTGACATATTTAGTACAACCGCGAGTTTTTTTGCCATTGTTCCAATTCTTGTGATTGCATGGACAACAGCCTGATTTTGAACGTTTGAACGGACAGCAGTATTTTTGGCGAGTTCTGCCATTGTCAGAGAATTTGCCGTCTTTGTGCATAGCGAGACCGGCTTCACAAATCGGATGACCTGTTGAAAGCTTCTTCGGATTTTTAGTGTTACGCTTGTTGATGGGAATAAAGCATTCGCCGTGATAAATATCTTTGACGGCATTGTAAATTGCCTTAACATCGTAACCTTTATCAGCAAAAAATGTGCATTCCTCAATTGAAAGAAAATCATTGGTTTGGCTTAGAATATCAAGAACGACAGTGCTGTCGGCAACATCGGCAGTAGTTGTCATTTCAAAGATTGGTAAGCCTGTAATGCAGTCAACTAGAATATGATTCTTGTAACCCCAATAGTATTCAAAATTACGCTCGTTATGCTGATTTGAAGCGGTATGAACACCCAAACCGCAGTCTTCGTCAGACTTAGGCTGATTGCCTTTTGCAAACTTGTTTTTAGCGAAAGATTTTGGGTTATTCTGCTTAGTATTTGCACTTATGGGAGTAGAGTCGAGAGCTATGAATGAAGTGTCGATAATACCCATTTTGGACAACTTCAGCACTTGAGACTGCATAAGCTTTTTAAGCAGAGCGTTATCAAGATTTCTGATGAAACGGTCGAAAGTCCAGTAGGACGGCAATGGTTTCATGATATTGAAACCGCAGTAATGTGCGATTATCAGATTGTTATTGAGATAGTCCACTAAATCTGTGATACAGGAAAAACATTCGCATTTTATAACAATAAAAGTGCAAAACCTTGCTCTTTTTGAAAAACCGATTCTCCCTGTTTTTGCGGCAGCTTCGGGAAAATGAGATAGGCGAGATTAAGAAAAAGCTTCTCATAGAATTGTGCTTTCGGTGCAGATGTGAACAATGTGATGTCCTGTAAAATTTCTTGGCGATAGATAACAGCCAGCCCCTTTCGTGTGGTTTTCGTACAATTTAATTATACCAAAGTTGGTTGGCTGTTTCTATATATTTTTAGTGATAAAATTATTTTTTGTGTCCTGCAAATCCGCTTCTTTTCTACGTTTGCGGCGTTTTGCTCAGGGCTACAAAGAATGGACAGTGGAGGTGGCAGATGTTACGATAATGCAAGGTGCGAAAGTGTGATAGTAATAATGAAGGAGGAGATGTTTTACAGTCATAAGGAAAATCTGAAAATTATACAATTTATAAGGCAGTATTTCCTGAGTTATAATATATTGATGAAAGGATTGGCGAAAAAACAAATATATATAAATTTTTGAAGTTATGTTAAAAATTGATACAGATAATTGATTTTTATGATGTATCAAGTTGTAACCTAATGCCGCAATGTTCCCCGCCTTTATAGGCGGCATGTTCCATTCAGACTATCGTAGGTGAATTACTGCCTTACAGAAAAGCTGAGGAGCTAACGCTCCTGCGGCAAGATTTCTTCGTCACAGCCGATGAAAAGCTATGCTTACATCGGGCTTTATTCCGAGTTAAAATGAAAGGAAATTATCAAATGAAGCTTAAGTTCATACATAAAGCAAAAAGAATATTTATAACCATCTCATCATTGTCAATAATTGCGGCGATCTCTATAGCGGTTGCATCATCGGCCAGTGCCGCAACACATTTTACAAGCTACACCCTAAAATCAAATATAATAATGGCAACATTGATTACTGCTATTATGTTGATGGTTCTAAAAATGTTAATCTTACTGCAGGCGAGTATTTTGTAAATGGTAAATCATCTTGTTCAGCACATAGTGTTATCAGTCCTGAGGCATCAACTGCAACATGTGGATGTTTTGACGGTTGTTATCAATGCTATGGGTTTGCAGCATTTGTGTATAAAGGTGTATTTACTAAAAATTTATCTGAATCAAAATGTAATGATTTTGGTTGGGGAAGCGACAACAATGATTATTTATTCCTAACCGCAAGAAACTTGAAAATTATGATTTCCGATTTACCGGTGGGCACGCATTTGAGAGTAAGAACATCAAACAATAATAACCACTCTATAGTTTTAGCGGGAAAAACTGATACAACAATTACAGTTTATGATGCTAACGGGTGCGGATCTAATTCCAGCTTATTAGAAGCTGGATCGTCAAATTATTCAGGACATTGCCAAATAAACAAACAGGTTTTCACATACAAGAATTTTGCCAAAAGATATCCTCGACTCGATTATATGCATAAAGGAGCTTAATATGAATGACAGATTAAGATTAATATTGTTGGTTATGGCTTTATCGGTCACAGTAGCTTTAACAGGCTGTTCTCAGCCCGAACAAAACAGTAGTATAGCGGCAGATGATAATACAACGTCCTTACAAAGCAGTATCGATACTGTTACCGATACTTCAAAAACCGGGAGTATAACAGCACCCGAAGGTAGTGAGCTTGTAAAAACGCTTACCGATAACAATAATAACACCGTGGAGCTTTACGGATATAAATCGGGTTCCGATGAGCCGTTTATATGCTTTATTTCAATTAAAGATAACGACAAAAAACCGATTCAGCAAATAGAAATCAACAAATTCAAAACCTTTACCACAGACAGCGGAGATAATGTATATGTTTATGCAGATGAGAAAACCAAACAAGGCTATAGAATTATATTAAACACAGACAATAGTATTAAATCGGTAGAATATTGTGAGGACGCATTACAATACATAAAACTCATAGAGGATATTAATAAAGGCAATACATCTATCGAAGAACCTGTGGAGGAATTGCCGGAATTCTATACCGAAGACCCCGAAAATGAAATGTACCTCGGCAACGGCGAATTTGTAAAGCTTGCCGACCTTGAAGCCGATCCCAATGCGGCAGGTTCATATATTATCCGTGGTTCAATGGACGGTTATGAATATGAACCGTTTGACAACAACAGCATAAGAAATCCAGATGATTACGATTTGAACGAAATGAAATGTATAGGCTCTCAAAAAGGACCCGTGGTAAGCAAGGATAAAATAATAGTACATGAAGGCGACAGCATCGGCAGTAAGGGTCTGATAGTAGACTCGTGCTACATCAGCGTAGCACCTCGCGTAATGTATAGCGAAACGCTAAAAAAAGATATAGGCATAGGCTATGATGTAATGGACGCAAAAATAACTCTGACGGGTGAAGTAACCTTTACGGGTATACTGCTTGCCGAACGCTACAATATAGAGAATTCGGAGCATGATGGCGAAAGCAGAATACTGTTTATGCCTTATTCTAAGGAATACCATGAGGCTGTGCCGTTCCTTTTTGATGTTGACGCTCAATATAGAGGGAGTAGCTGTGCTATGTTCTATAATTACAGCTGGGGCAATCCGCAGTTTGCGATTACAACAAGCGATGGTATTATAAATATCGGTTATTTAAAAGATTGCGACTTTTTAAGCTCCGATACATTTTCAGAGGATGTGTATTATAAAGAGGCCACAATAACATTTTCAGAGCTTACTTATAAATCCTCAGAAAGAGGCGGTATGAGCGGATTAATCGGTACTGTTGTATCGGTGGATAATATATGTGAACTTTGGAAAAAGAAAGAGGTATAATATGATGATAATCAAAAACATAATAAAAGCGACTATAGCAACAACAACTGTAATTTTATCGGCATTTGCTATGGTGTTACCAGGAAACGCATTATCACCTGTCACTTACAAAGCAGCATAAAACTACAAGTTGGTTCCTATGGGACCAACATCATGCGTAGTCATGTCATACACTATTAATCAAAGTAAACAAACAGCAACTGCAAAATATGTATTCGACGGTGGGACGGAGGTTCCAAACGGCGAAAAAAGAGTTTCAGTGGTTTGTGAATTAATAATTCCTACAAAAAATGGAGAAACTGTCATAAAGAATAAGACTAACGGTAACGGCGAATATTCCAGACTTGAAAAAATGACAAAAACAGTAGCATTGACTGATGCTGAAAAAGCAGCAGGATACAAAATACAGTTTGTAGATATATCTATAAATTGCACTTCTGGTACATACAAACCATTCTGGGCAGTCAGCTACACATATTAACTTTTGTTTAGCGACTGCACGTACGGTGGCACAACATGACGTGTTATAAATGTATCTATAAGACAAAAAAGAAAAAAAACGAAAGATGCTCCTGCGTGTAAAATATAATTACTGCTTATGTTTTTTGACACAGATAATAAAATAAAAACATAAATACAACTTATGAAAGGGCAATATTATGAACAGGAAATTAAAGCTTATAGGCACTGCAATACTGATTGCTACATTTGCGTCCACGTTTTCCGCCTGCTCGGATACAAAAACAGATGAACAGGCGAGATATATGCGAGTATACGGAACAATATATAATGACGGCGAGTTGATAGTTACCGAAAACGCAGTACTAAGCTTTTTACAGTATTCTGATATGAGTACAATTGCGCTATGCGGTCAGTCAAACTGCGACCACTCAAATGCTGTTACAGAGGACGGACTTCCGTGCCTTGCTTACGGCAAACAAACCTTGCCTTTTTTGTATAACGAAAAGCTTTACTGGTTCGAGGATAGATACGAAACCAAAGACGGAAAAGCAGTAGAATCCGCGGTACTTCACTCATCAGACCCGCTTGGTACTTCCGAAAAGGAAGTATGCAAAATAGAAGGCTTTTCCTGCGACTGGATAAGCACAAGCGTACTTAAAAACAACACCCTGCTGTTTTTCCCTTATCAGTCTGCTTATGACGAAAAAGGAGCGATTACAGGCGATAATACCAATCATTTCGGAGTGCTTGACATAGAAACCGGAAAATTTACCGATTTTGGTGCAACGGAAAACAATAAAACAAAGATTTTAGGTGTCTATGACAACAAATTTTATTTCAACAGCTCGGTGTACGACATTAAGACAGGAAAGTATAGTGAAAACACTATGCCGTCCGAGCCGCCTGCTGTCAGACTTAGCGATGATTACTATGCATATAACAATGACAGCAATATTGAAGTGTTAACTCCGAAGACCTCTGAACCGATTGTTATTCATAACGACAGGATATTGTCCGAAACTGTCATTTTGGGCGATTATCTGTTCCAATGCGACAATACACAGTGGTATTATTATAATTTAAAGGATGAAGCTCCCGCAAGGCATGATATAAGCTATGGCGAAGGGCTTTATGCACAGGTATTGTCCGAGTACGAGGACAGCTATATTATCAGCGTCTATAACGCCGAAGAACAAACAGTAACAAAAGAAAAGGTAGCAAAATCGGATATTCTGGGGGAGTAAGATATGGCAAAAGGATTAAGTAGAATAGCTTTAATAGTGGCGACCATTGCGGTGGTTATGTTAATCTCAAGTTGTTCAGATGTAACAGAAAGCTCTCAAAGTAGTAACAAAGAGAAAAGTGTTACAAGTCTTGTCGGAGAAATATATCATGGCGACGGATATTTTATTCTTGACGAAAACGGTCTGCAAATAGTCAAGGAAGGTGCTGCCTATGACGAGAATAAAAAGCTATGGAACGCACCATTTGCCGCTGTGCGTAAAATTAATGATACTTTTTACTGTGACAGTTTTACTTCTCCTGATAAATTCGATGATAATATGAATTACAAAGGTGAAGTGCCGCAGGACAGCAAAAAAATGATAAAATTGCTGAAATCGGGTGATGTTACAGAAAGTGGGCTTACCGTCACCTCTGCAGTTTCGTCCGTTAAAGAAACACTCGAATACAATCGGGAAACAAATTCTACCGAGCCGGGAATATCGCAAACAGTATACACAGAAATCACATTAAGCGGAGAGGTTACTCTTGAAGGCGTATTGTATGTAGTTCTTGATGAAGATCTGTACATATCAGAAGAAAACAGCATATTGTTTTTCCCTTATCCCGAAAGCTTAAAAAATGCACTTGGTTTTTCACCGAGGTTTTCCGGTGATATAGAGAGTAGTTATCTTACCTCCAATGCTTCTAAAACAAGTGTATTGCTATATGGCGATTGTGTATATTTTTATGCAGGCAACACAGATAACAGCGAGTGGCTCACAAAGGATTTCAGAAATAAACCGTTTGGTACAGCAAAATTAACGGTCAGCGATATAAAGCTTATATGGCAAAGCGATAGTCTGGACAGGTTTTCCTTTACGGTAAAAAATGCGGAAAATGTTCAGGCTAAAAAGTAGAGGTGTAAAAAATGCTTCAAATTAAAAATCTTAATAAACATTACGGTAAAAAACAGGCTCTTTTTGATTTTGAGATGACCTTTAAAAACGGGGTTTACGGACTTTTAGGCCCCAACGGCGCAGGAAAATCAACGCTTATGAACATTATTTCAGATAACCTTGCACCAGACTTAGGCTCGCAGCTTTGCTGGAACGGCACAGACATAACTAAGCTTGGCAGTAAATTTCGCCGTAAGGTCGGATATATGCCGCAACAGCAGGCGCTTTATGGCAACTTTACCGCAAGACGGTTTATGATGTATATATCAGCTCTCAAAGGAATTTCTACAGCAGTAGCAAGAGAGCAAACCGAGTATCTGTTAAGTGAAGTTGAACTGCATGACGTAATGGATAAAGCTATCGGAGGCTTTTCGGGCGGCATGAAGCAAAGAGTTTTAGTTGCACAGTCCCTACTCGGAAGCCCCGAGCTTGTTCTGCTTGATGAGCCGACGGCAGGTCTTGACCCAAAGCAAAGAGTTATCATACGGGATATGATACATAAAACAGCAAAGGACAAAATTGTCCTTGTAAGCACACATATAGTATCTGATGTTGAAACTATTGCAGATGAAATAATAATTATGAAGCAGGGCAGAATTGCCGCAAACGGAACTGTTGAACAGCTTGTCAGTGTTCTCCCGCACGAACGCCGGACACTCGAAAACGCATATATGTTGCACTTTCCCGAGAAAAACACGGCAGGAGGTGCTATAGATGAAAATAGCTCTGTATGAGCTTTACAAAGCGTTAAAAAGCAAAGTGCTGTTAATATTGTTTGTAGCACTGTTTTTGCTGAATTTAGCTCTTTCGGCAACATATACGCCTGTCCTTGGCGTACCCGATGAATGTATTCGTGAAATTAACAAGGTATATTTATCTACATCGGAAGAGGAAAAGCTGTCTGTCGCAGAGAGTATTGCAAACAAATATATAAAAGACAATGTGCTACAGAATATATTTCCGGACAAGAAATATGAGGATAAATTAAATCGGGTAAAAAACTACAATACCACAATCAGGAATATCAAAAGCGAAGCCGAACAGCGTTCAAAACCATCGGTTTTTTCTAAGGAAAACAGCTTTACACAGCTTAGCTTCAAGGATATTTTCACAGCATACAACAATGTAATTGAAAATAAACCGTCCTTTTATCCCGACTACGGAACAGAACGCTATATAAACAGCGCAGATACCGATTTAATGATGCTTGTTTTTGTGCTTATGCTGACGGTTATTGTATGCTGTCGCGACAAAATGACAGGCATGGCGGCGGTTATAAGACAAACTCCCAAAGGACGTATTCACAGTGCAGGAGCAAAGCTGATAGCCTGCTTTTTGCTTACCGTTACTTCGGCTGTGTTGTTATACGGTATGGTATTGCTTACAGGTACTATTCGCTTCGGGCTTGGCGATTTATCAAGATGTATTCAGTCAATCCCGCAGTTTACGCTATGCAATATAAATATGACCGTGGGAGAGTATCTTGTTATCCACTTTTTATTCAAAACATCAGCCTTTTTTATAGTCGTTGTTGTAATGATGATTATATGTACTTTCCTTAAAAATGTTGCGGCGGCGTTTGCTGTTATCTCTGTTTGTAGTGGTGTTTCGATATGGCTTTATACTTCTATAAGTGATATATCGGCATACAACATATTAAAATACATAAATTTCTGCTGTTTTATAAGTCCACATCAGTTATTTTACAGATATTATCATTTAAACATTTTTGGAAAGCCCGTATCGGCTCTTACCGTCTGTGTAATTACAACAGTAATAATTCTTATCATGGCTTTGCTTATTTATTTTGCGGTTTATTGCTCAAGACGCGCTATATCGGCTTCAGGTAAAATATCGGAAATCTTTTCATATATTACAGTAAAACGCAAGCTCTCGGCAAATTTTGTTGTAAACGAGGTATATAAAACGGCAATAGCGGGAAAAGCATTGCTTGTTCTTGTTGTTGTCGCTGTTATTGGGTTCTGCAATTATCAGAATATGAGTGCAGGCTACGATTCCGAGCAAAAACGCTACGACAGCTATGTAGCACAGATAGGCGGGGAAGTGACGGATGAAACTCTGTTGTTTTTGGAAAATGAAAAGCTGGAATTTGAAAATATAAAGCTACGCTATGAAGAATTATTGACGCAGACACCCGCTGAATCGGATTATGAAAGCTACAATAAGGAATTGAACGATATTACAAAAAAGCTTGACTATGAGAATGCATTTAATAAGATATGTGACCGTGTGTCGGTTATTAAGTCTGATAAAAATAGCAACCTACAGCTCGTTTTTGAAGAAGGGTTTAACCGTCTTTTGTCGGTAAACGGCTATAAGGACGACTTCCTTATGTGTATACTCGCTACTATAGCCCTTGTGCTGTGTATATCGCCTATGATAGCATTTGATAATCAGAGAGGACTGACAAAGCTCCTACGTACTACAGAAAAGGGCAGAATCAAGCGCTTTGCCATAGACGGCGTAATAACTCTTGTTATCTCTGCAATAGTATTTGTAGCGGTATGGCTACCCGAATTTGTTTTCGTAATGAACAATTACAAGCTCTCATTCTTAGACGCACCCTTACAGAGTATTACGGCACTTTACGGTATGCAAACAAACGAAACAATATTGCAATACATAATTCGGGTATACCTGATACGGTTTTTCTCTATGCTCGCCTGCGGCTTTTTTATGCTGTGTGTATCAAAGCTATCGGCTAATCTTATAACCGCCTTTTCGGTAAATATTCTGTTATTTGTTCTACCCTTGGGGCTTTGCGTTGTCAGCGAAAGCTTTGTCGTGATATGGATATGTCCGTACCTTTCAGGCACCGCAGAGAGAAGCGCGTCACCTGCTAATCTCATTATCACCGTGATAATTTTCATAGGCTTGATATTGGTTGCGGGAGGTGAAGGCGTAAAGAAAGCGGTAGAGAAGATAGGTAAACGGTTTTAATATGATATTGTAGAGCTGAGCAAAACACAAAGTAAAAAGTCAGCAGCTACAAATGAGCAAAATGAAGATAACAGGCAGAAAAACCGCACTTCAAAGCACAGCTGTTAAATGACATATCTTTAGGTGAAATTATTCCTATGCCGATTTTTCTGTAAATATCATACTGATATTTTTCAGCTATAATAATCATATCCTCTTTTTGTAAATTTGTCAAGAGTTCATAATCATCAGCTGTATTAATATTTGCAATGAAAAGCAAATTATTGTTTTTATAAGCAGCTGAAAGTTTGTTTTCTAAAGTTTTGAATTTATCAATATTCATGACGAAACTCCTTTAATTAAAATGGTCAAAAATATCTTAAAATTAACCTTCAGAAATAAAAAAGCTATAAATCCATTATACAAGCGGTATAACAACGATAAATACTGCAAGTCCGATACCGAAAAATTCAGAAAACTTAATCCGGAAGGACAAACAAAATCTGAAAAAGTCCCGCATATATCTTTAATATAGCAGTATCATATTCGTATATAAAAGATATTCTGTCTTTCTGAAGGTAGTATAACTGGGTATTGTATAGACCTTAAATTCGGGGGGCTACCCCTGTTTTTCAAAAAAACAATGCAATAAACACATTTACCCACTTGACAAATGCCGCCGATAGCGTTATTATAATTACGCAGGCTGTTTAATTCTGTGATTGTGGGATTATCAGTGTGCTTATGAATGTTTTTAAATGAGATAAGCCCGGGGTGTGATCCGGGCTTATTTCTTTTCCTGATAAATCTGATAACCTTTGTACTATATGAATTGTCCGCATAAACTTTGCTGTTGTCATAACGCATTTTACGCTGTTTACGTATAAGACGCAGATTGACAAGATTGCTGATTATTTTCATAGCGGTATCACGCTTTATGCGTAGCTCATCGGCAAGGTCGTTGAAGCTTTTAAAGCAGTAACCGAGCTTGCTGTCAAGCGATTTAATAATAAGGATATATAAGCGCAATTCGATCGCTGTTAAGCTTTTGCCGAACACAGTTCGTTCTATTCGCGTATAGTTAGCCGACACCTTATTCTTTTCGGGATTTAAAACATATGTATATGTTCCCTTGCGATTATCCTTGCGGTAAGCCGCTAAAATGTGTGTAATGTAGCCCTTTCTCATTAAGCTATCGGTTATCTTGGATACTGTCTGCGTAGACTTTATACCGCAGTGTGAAGCTATAGTCTGCTGTCTTACACGCTTATATTCGTGTCCTGCTTTGCTTCGGATATTTGAATAAACAGAAAGCAGGTATGTATAAACTGCAAACTCGTTATGCGTCAGCTCGTTTGAGGTAATAACCGAGTTAGACAGCAGAAAATAACTTTTCATTTTCACACATCCTTGTATTTTGTTGTATTTTAACGTTTAAGCGGTTTTGTTGCTTGTACAGTATTTTTCTCATTCAACGCTCTGAACGCCTTTAAATCGTCGTTAAAGTCCTTGTTTAATGGTATATCTTTTGAAACAGCATATCCTTTCAGAGCATACTTGTCGCTAAGCTGCTCAGTAGCGTGTTTACCTGCATCATCATTGTCAAGGCAGAACGTTATTTCGGCAATAGGCTTATTCTTTAAAAACTCGTCAAGAGCAACATCTGATTTGCCGCCGAGCGATAGCATAGTCAACTGCTGCCAAGCGTCCTGTCCGTTGTTTATAGCGTAAAAGGACGCATAGGACAGCATATCAATTACAGACTCGAAAACATACAGCTTATTCTTATTTGTACCAAGTAAAGAAAACGAATATTTTTTATCGCTTCCCGGCAAATCGACACGGTATGTAGAGCTATCAGATACAGAACGACAAAACGCATAGCGTGACATAACGCCATCACCGTTTACAGCAATCATATTTACGTATTTTTTAGTAATACCACGTTCGATAAGCTCAGGTATATGTTCACTGCTGAACCCTTCACAAATATATTTCTCACCTTTTTGTTTCTGTGCCTGAAGCTCTATGGTAACATATTCCGGTGCGTTTGTGGGTATATCGTTTTTAAAACGATAAAACGGAGTGTTCGAACTGTCATATCCGACAAGCTGAAGACCGCTGTAACCGATACCTTGATATAACTTACGGTCATAGATCAGCTGATTTACTATGTTATACTCCGGTCCACGGGTTTTGCACAAATATGCGATAACATTGCTGTAATTTCGCTGTCCGTTTTCCTTGTGATCCTGTTCAGGCAGTATAAGTCGATGAGCTTCGATTTGAAGTGAACCCCAAAGTTTAGACAAAAATGTATTAAGTATTTTGAGAATGAGTTCGGAATTGTACCGGGCTCATTCCTTTTAGTTTGAGAGAAATTCTTTCATTGTTGTAGTAATGAATGTATTTCTTCAATTCATCAATGAAAGCGTTAACGCTTTCAAATTTTTCGCCATAAAACATCTCAACCTTAAGCCTGCCGAAGAAGTTTTCCATTGCACCGTTGTCCATACAGTTTCCTTTTCTGGACATACTTTGCTTAATGTTGTGTTCAGCTAATAGGCGTTGGTATTCTGTGTGCTGATACTGCCACCCTTGATCTGAATGAAACAACGGAGTTGCACCATCAGGCAGTTTGCCAAACAAGCCATCGAGCATTTCTCTGACTTGTTCCAGATTAGGACTTAATGAAATGGAGTAGGAAATAACCTCTCGGTTGAATAGATCCATCACAGGAGACAGATAAACCTTTGTATCACAAACATTGAATTGAGTTACATCTGTCGTCAGCTTCTCAAATGGTTTTTCTGCCTTGAAATCTCGCTTTAAAAGATTTTCTGCAATCTTGCCAACCTCGCCTTTGTACGAATTGTATTTTCCGTTTTTGCGTTGTTTACCTTTCAGACCGAGCAACTTCATCAGCTTAAAAACGGTTTTGTGGTTGATCACATACCCCTTTTTACGCATTATCATCAGTACTCTACGGTAGCCATATCTGCCTTTGTTGGCGTTGAATATAGCTGTTATCTCCTGCTTTTCACATTCGTATTTATCCTTGATTGGATGACTCAGATAGT
>ENA-OYZI01000014-OYZI01000014.1-human-gut-metagenome-genome-assembly--contig:-NODE-14-length-32965-cov-6.078578_pt1 | contig 32965 bp, 20 predicted proteins | sample MGYA00243288_ERZ653471 | MGnify/ENA primary metagenome ERZ653471 (study PRJEB26926, sample SAMN06164901) | human gut metagenome | biome: ENVO:00009003; feature: ENVO:2100002; material: ENVO:00002003... | reverse complement strand
TGTATAAGAGACAGACTGTGAACGGAGTGAACAGTAACACAATTATTTTTTAGAATTGCTATAATCCCGGAGTACATTTCCATAACAAAAAATGCTATAATATCAGGGACAGCAAATTATAAAGATATCTATCAGGAGATTTAAACAGACAATGAATCAGAAAGCATATAAAGCACTTGAATATTATAAAATCGTCAATATGCTGACAGACAAAGCTTCCTCTTCCATGGGAAAAGAAATCTGCCGGAAGCTGGAGCCATCCACAGATATTGATGAAATCCGACATATGCAGACTCAGACCAGAGATGCACTTACCCGTCTTTTCCAGAAAGGAAATATTTCCTTTGGCAGCGTCAAAGATGTGCGTGGTTCTCTGAAACGTCTGGAAATCGGAAGTTCTCTGGGGATTGGTGAACTTCTTGCCATCTGCAGCCTTCTTGAGAACACCAATCGTGTCAAAGCTTATTCCAGAAGTGAGCGCGGTGATTCTCTCCCGGACTCTCTGGACGGGATGTTCGAGGCACTGGAACCACTGACTCCTCTTACAACAGAGATCCGCAGATGCATCCTCTCAGAAGATGAGATCAGTGATGATGCAAGCAGCAACCTCCGCCAGATTCGAAGAAACATGAAGATTACCGGAGACAGGATCCATACACAGCTCTCCTCTCTTGTAAACGGAAGTGCCCGCAATTATCTGCAGGATTCCGTTATTACCATGAGAAACGGACGCTACTGCATTCCGGTCAAGGCAGAATACAAAGGACAGGTTCCGGGTATGGTACACGATCAGTCCTCCACAGGTTCTACTTTATTTATCGAACCTATGGCAATCGTAAAACTAAATAATGACATCCGCGAGCTGGAACTGGAAGAACAAAAAGAGATTGAAGTGATCCTTTCCACCCTGAGCCAGCAAACTGCAGAACAGACCGACTCTATCCGCGCAGATCTTAATATCATGGTACAGCTTGACGTCATTTTTGCCAGAGCATCCCTTGCCATGGATATGAATGCAACAGAACCAATCTTCAATGATGAAGGACGCATCCGTCTGAAACAGGCACGCCACCCTCTCATTGATAAGAAGAAAGCTGTTCCCATTGATATCCGTCTCGGCGATGATTTCGACTTGCTTGTTATCACCGGTCCGAACACCGGTGGTAAAACTGTATCTTTAAAGACTGTCGGACTTCTCACTCTCATGGGCCAGTCCGGTCTTCATATTCCCACACTGGACCGCTCAGAGCTTGCACTGTTTGAAGAAGTTTATGCTGATATCGGTGATGAACAGAGTATTGAACAGTCATTAAGTACATTCTCCTCACATATGACCAACGTGGTTTCTTTCCTGAAAAAAGCCAACCGTCACTCTCTTGTCCTTTTCGATGAGCTTGGTGCAGGTACAGATCCGACAGAGGGTGCTGCCCTTGCCATTGCGATCCTTTCCCATCTTCATGAACAGGGAATCCGCACTATGGCAACCACCCATTACAGTGAGCTGAAGGTATATGCACTCTCCACCTCAGGTGTAGAAAATGCCTGCTGCGAATTTGACGTGGAAACGCTCCGCCCGACCTACCGCCTGCTGATCGGTGTTCCCGGGAAAAGTAATGCATTCGCCATTTCTTCCAAGCTTGGACTTCCGGACTATATCATCGATAAGGCCAAAGAACAGATCAGTGAACAGGATGAATCTTTCGAAGATGTTCTCAGTTCCCTGGAAAGCAGCCGTATAACTATTGAAAATGAACGCCGCGAGATTGAACAGTATAAACAGGAAATTGCCTCTCTGAAATCCGAAATGGAATCCAAGCAGGAGAAGTTGAACGAGCAGCGAGACCGCATCATCCGTCAGGCCAATGAGGAAGCTCATGCAGTTCTCCGCGAAGCCAAGGAATATGCAGACCAGACTATGAAGATGTTCCACAAATTCCAGAAAGACCATGTGGATCTCTCTGCTGTGGAAAAAGAACGCCAGAATCTGCGCAAACATATGAATAAAGCAGAGAAAGGCATGACTCAGAAAACTGCTGCAAAGAAACCGAAGAAGGAACTCACAGCCAAAGATATCTCCCTCGGAGATGCAGTTAAGGTTCTCAGCATGAATCTGAAAGGTACTGTCAGCAGCCGTCCGGACAACAAAGGTTTCCTCTTCGTTCAGATGGGTATCATCCGTTCCAAGGTTCACATCTCTGATCTGGAACTGATCGATGAAGCAGAGATCACCACACCAACCATGCAGCGTACAGGTGCAGGTAAAATCCGCATGTCAAAAGCAGCCCATGTATCCACAGAGATCAACCTGCTTGGCAAAACGGTAGATGAAGCAGTTGCAGAGCTTGACAAATATCTGGATGATGCTTATATCGCTCATCTGAAATCTGTCCGTATTGTTCATGGTAAAGGAACCGGTGCTCTAAGAAAAGGTGTACACAATTATCTGAAGCGCCAGAAGCATGTGGAATCCTTCCGCCTTGGAGAATTCGGCGAAGGAGATGCAGGTGTTACTATTGTAGAATTTAAGAAATAGGAGGGACCACCATGGTTTCCAAACAGAAAATCCTTATTGTTGATGATGATAACAATATCGCAGAGCTTATTGCCCTGTATCTTACCAAAGAATGCTTCGAGACAAAAATCGTAAATGACGGAGAAGAAGCGTTAAGGGAATTTGCCTCCTTCCGCCCGGATCTGATCATTCTGGATCTGATGCTTCCGGGAATTGACGGTTATCAGGTATGTCGTGAAATCCGACATACCTCTGATGTTCCCATCATTATGCTTTCAGCAAAAGGCGAAACCTTTGACAAGGTTCTCGGACTTGAACTGGGTGCAGATGACTATATGATCAAACCCTTTGATTCCAAGGAACTGGTTGCCCGTGTACGTGCTGTCCTGCGCCGTTTCCAGGTTAAGCAGCCATCGCCTTCTTCCAGTGAAAAATGTGTTACTTACCCGGATCTGACCGTTAATCTGACAAACTATGCAGTCACATACATGGGTCGTCAGGTTGATATGCCGCCAAAGGAACTGGAACTTCTCTATTTCCTTGCAGCATCACCAAACCAGGTATTTACCCGCGAGCAGCTTCTGGATCATATCTGGGGTTACGAATACATCGGTGATACCCGTACTGTAGACGTTCATATCAAACGTCTTCGTGAAAAGATCAAAGACAATCCTCACTGGTCCATTGCCACCGTATGGGGAATCGGATATAAATTTGAGGTAAAAAATCCATGAAACAGCATCATCTTTCCACAAAATTCCTGAGATTTTATATTCTCATCGGGATTTTAGGATTTTTCCTCATAACCCTCGGCGGTTCTTATATGGTGGAAAAGCATCTGGAACACTCTTTAAGTGCCGCACTTTATACAGAAGCGCACAATATCGCATCTAACGAAGCAGTTAAAAGCAATATCTCTTCCAGTACAGTAGATACTCTTCAGGAACACTTATGTGCAATTTCCGATTTTCAGGATGCTGTATTGTGGATCATCAACAGTAACGGTGAAATCATTGTAAGTACACAGAAAAATATTGACGTCCGGGATCCAATCCCACTGGAAGAATTCGATGCTTCCAAATGGGGAAGCAACTATTATCAGATTGGAAAGTTTTATGGTTTCTTTAAAACAGATCATTTGAGTGTTATTGCCCCGATCACCTCTGATATGGAAACCAAAGGTTACGTGGCAATCCATTATTCGATGACAAACCTTTATCAGAGCCGAAGCAGTATTCTTTTTATCATGCAGGTAATCTTTCTCCTGTGCTATGCAGCCACCAGTCTTCTGCTCTGGGCTTACAGCCACTACATACGTAAGCCCCTGGCCAGGATCATGAAAGGTGCCAGTGAATATGCAGGAGGTAATCTTGCATATAAAATAGACGTTACTTCTGATGATGAAATGGGATATCTTGCCAAAACTCTGAATTATATGTCCGATGAACTGAACAAAAACGGAGAATATCAGCGTAAATTCATTGCAAATGTCTCTCATGATTTCCGTTCTCCCCTTACCTCCATCAAGGGATATGTCAATGCCATACTGGACGGTACCATCCCCTATGAGATGCAGGAACGGTATCTGAAGATCATCGCTTTTGAATCTGAACGTCTTGAAAAACTCACCCGCAGTCTTCTGACTCTGAATGAACTGGATATGAAAAAACGGATGATGCACATTCAGCGTTTTGATATCAATGATACCATCAAAAACACAGCAGCTACATTTGAAGGCATCTGCACCAGCCGCCAGATCCGTCTGGAGCTGCTTCTCTCCGGACATGAACTTTATGTCAGAGCTGATATGGAACAGATTCAGCAGGTCCTTTACAACCTTCTTGATAATGCCATTAAATTCAGCAATGATAATTCCTCTGTTCAAATTGAAACAACTGTAAAAAGCGGTAAGGTCTTCGTTTCTGTAAAAGATTACGGAACCGGCATTCCCAAAGAAAGCCTGGGCAAAATCTGGGATCGTTTCTACAAAATTGATGCATCCCGCGGAAAAGACCGTAAAGGCACCGGACTTGGACTTTCTATAGTCAAAGAGATCATCAATGCACATAACCAGAATATTGATGTGATCAGTACAGAAGGTGTGGGAACCGAATTTATCTTTACTCTGGAGAAAACGAAATAAATTTCTTTCACTTGAAAAATATTGTCTTAAATATACCTGTAACAACCCTCTTACCTGGAGCGTGTCTGAGAGGACTGCTATAAAAAATACCGTAACAAAAGTATATATCATTTACTTTTATTACGGTATTTTTTTTATTCTATGGCAATCCTCGTAAATAATGCATTTAAGACATTTCACCCACCTTAACTAAACGGTGTTCTCAGCATTCTGTCTTCATTTACGAGATAGATTCCTCTCGGTGTGATCCTGATTTCAGGAATCACAGGAAGTGCCATAAATGACAGGGTAATAAACGGATCAAATCCTTCTTTCACTCCCATCTCATGGGCCTTCGGAATCATTTTTGCAAGTGCTTCGTTTACACTCTCGTAGCCGGCATCGCTCATCAGTCCCATGACAGGAAGTGGTAAGGTTCCATAAATCTCTCCATTGCATACCAGAGTATAACCACCTTGCGTCCGCATCATTTCTTTTACAGCAACAGCCATATCACGATCATTATCTCCTACTACAATAATATTGTGGGAATCATGAGAAACACTGGAAGCAATGGCTCCGCCGCGGATTCCATAGCCTTTTATAATGCCCACTCCCATCTTGCCCGTATTCTTATGACGCTCGATCACTGCAATCTTCTGATATTCCCCGTCCGGAGCAAAATATTTCTCACCATCCGATTCTATCCATGGAACCTCTTCCAGAACATCCCTTGTCACAATCTGTTTTTCAAGCATCTGAATCACTCTTGCCTTTGTTCCCGGATGTTTCAGTTTCAGACGTTCCTCACTGAAACCTGATACATGAACTGTATTTTTCAGATATGGAGGACATGGTTTCAATTCTGCTTTCTCATCTTTAATGATCTTCTTACCACAATGATATACATCTACAACATTCAGATCTGCCACATTATCCAGAATGACAAAATCTGCCTGTCTTCCGGGTGCGATCATTCCAAGTCTGTATAAACCATAGCATCTTGCAGGCTGGATCGTTGCCATCTGCAGTGCTTTCTCAACCGGAAGTCCAAGCTGTACAGCCCGCTTCACATTATAATTGATATGCCCCTCTTTACGAATTTCTTCGATATGCTTATCATCAGTACAGAAGCAGAAACCTGACGTATCTGTATGGTGTTCCACAATCCCCTTCACAATAGCATCCAGATTTCTTGCTGCACTTCCCTCACGTATCAATACCTGCATTCCATTTCTTGCCTCAGCCATTGCATACTCATAATCCACACACTCATGATCTGTGTCAATTCCGCCAAGTACATATGCAGCCAGATCCCCAGATGCCAGAAACGGTGCATGGCCATCCTTCACTCTGTCCTGAAACAGCTGGAGCTTTTCATGCATGGCAACACTTCCGTTAATCACAGAAGGCGCATCCATCACTTCACCAAGTCCCAGAATCCTCGGATGTTCCAGATATCCCTTCATCTTTCCTGCTGTAAGAATACACCCGTTATCATCCACATGAGTCGCCGGAACACAGGAAGGCATCATCACATATACATTCGCCGGTACATCTTCTGTCTGATCCAGGATATAATCAATTCCATCCGTACCGGATACATTTGCAGACTCATGAGGATCTACAATAAATGTTGTAGTTCCACACTGTGCAGCCTGCCGGACCAGCTCACCCGGCGTCACCAGAGTAGATTCCAGATGCAGATGACTGTCGATAAATCCCGGACAGATTACTTTTCCTTCCAGATCAATCTCTGTCTCTCCTTCATATGTACCGACTCCGATCACAATTCCATCTGCAACAGCCACATCACCATCAATAAATTCTCCCGTACCAGAGCTGAACACACGCCCATTTTTAAACACCAACTCAGCCTTCTCAATACCTCTTGCCATCTGCGAATACCTGCGATACATCTCAAGTTCCATAAAAAAACCTCCTTTCGCTCCCTTGAAAGCCCTCCTGCGCCACACATTCATTATTACAGTAAAGCTTCCAATATATTATCATATTTACTTGTTTTTTCAGACTTTTTATTGTCCCAATCATTTTTTTCTATATATTTCATTATATATTATCATCTGTCTTTTTAATTTGCAACCTGTTTTTTCTTTACCAAAGCAACTTTCCATCAACTTTTAACGGCTTTACAAAAAGGCTGCCGGATATCTCCTGCAGCCTTTTCATATCACTTACATCTCTATATTTACATCATATAATCTTTGATCACATCATGATCTCTGAGTACTTTCTCGATCACAGTTCCCTTAACAGCTTTCAGAAGCGGTTTCTTCAGCATATCCAGTGGTCCCGGAAGTTCGATCTCCAGTGGAGATTTTCCATCCATCAGCTTCACACTGCTATCCAGTAATTCTCTGATATCATAAACACTGCCCCATACTTCCGGCACACCTCTGTCAACACCCAGAAGTCCATACACAGCCTCCATAGCAGTTCTTACGGAATATTCAGTAGTAAATACAGTATCTCTTGGTGTATCGGCAAACTGTCCGAGGAATGCGAAGTTTACACAGCCATCCGGAATAACATCAGGTCTGTCACCCTTTGTTCTCGGCATAAAGAATGCTGTAATATAAGGCATCATGGTCGGTACACAAACTGCACTGTTCTCAGCCATGTCTTCAATCTGGTCAACCGGAACACCAAGATGATAGAGCCACTCTTCTGTGATTTCCTTACCTGTACACTCCTTCATAGGCTTCTTGATATAATCACCAGGTACATCTGTAAACAGACCATATACCCATACACAAACCTTGTCTTTGTCCTGATCCTTGAACTGTCCCTGTCTATTGATCGTCCAGCTTAATAACCAGCTGGAATCCTGACAGCTTACAATACCGCCTGTAACAACCTTGCCTGTTCTCGGATCACGTTTGCAGATATCTGTAATATAAGGAATGATCTTATCATCCAGAGTAGTCACTGTTGCTGACTCCCAATTTGTCTTAGCAATATCAGAACAGAATTTCTCAGGATGTCCGAAGGACGGATCCTGTTTTGCGATATTTTTCCAGAGACTCCAGCATCCACTTGTACGAACTTCCGCATCACCTACCGGTGCTTCGTTCTGGCTTCCGTAGATCGTACCTTCCGTACAGCTTCCGTTTGTCACAAATACAAGATCGTTTTCTGTCAGCGGAATGCTCTGCTTCTCGCCGTTTACCAGACATTCAATGCTGGCAGCACGTTTCTTTCCGTCGTCGATATCAAATAATACATTGGTTACCTGTGTGTTAAACTGGATCTGCACGCCTGCTTTTTCCAGATATTTCTGCATCGGAAGGATCAGGGATTCATACTGGTTATACTTCGTGAACTTCAGTGCGGAGAAATCGGGAAGTCCGCCGATATGATGGATAAATCTCTGGATATAAAGCTTCATTTCGAGTGCACTGTGCCAGTTTTCAAATGCGAACATGGTACGCCAGTAAAGCCAGAAATTAGAATCAAATACTTCTTCATCGAAGAAATCTTCAATCGTTTTATCGTACAGATCTTCATCCTTTGTGAAGAACAGCTTCATGATCTCCATGCAGCCCTTCTGGCTCAGACCGAATTTGCCGTCTGTATGTGCATCCTGTCCGCGATGCTCCGTCGCACGACATAAAGAATAGTTCGGATCATGCTTATTCAGCCAGTAATATTCGTCCAGAACAGAGGCTCCTTCTGTTTCCAGAGACGGAATACTTCGGAACAGATCCCACAGACATTCAAAATGGTTTTCCATTTCACGTCCGCCTCTCATGACATAGCCTCTTGTCGGATCGTTGATACCATCACAGGCACCACCTGCAATATCCATTGCCTCTAAGATATGGATATTTTTGCCTGGCATCTGCGCATCTCTGACAAGGAAGCAGGCTGCTGCCAGTGCGCCAAGTCCGCTGCCTACGATATAAGCGGATTTATTTTCAATGCCTTCCGGCTTTTCCGGGCGGGCAAATGCTTCATAATTACCGTTCGTATAATAAATGCCCTTGCTGTTTTTCTCATGCATGCCACGTTCTGTATTGCGGTAGTCTGCAAGCTCCTGCTGCTGTTTTCTTGTCTGCTTTACTGTCTGTGCTTTTTTCTTTCTGCTGACGGCAAATACACCTGCTGCTCCTGCCAAAGCGACTGCTGCTCCTAATTTTGCATTCTTATTCATAATAAGTTCCACCTTTCTGTTTTGAAATTGGTTTTCTTGTTCTCTTTTCTTAAGTTTATTAGTTCAGGAAATCGTCTTCATCTATGATCATCTCATCCTCCTCCCGTTTTATCGTTCTGACTGTACTTTGTACAACAAATAAATTTAATGCACCGTCTAAGATCAGATTGATTCCGATCAGCCTTGTGATCACGCCACTCGTCTGAAATGGCATGGCAAACAGTAAAATACCGAGAATACACACGATAATGGCGATCAGTAATGTTACCCACCAGTTCCGGAATCCGAACTTTTTGGATTCAAACGCCGTCTGCATTTTGAGTGCTGCATCGATCAGAAGAAAGATTCCGATGCAGATGGAAAAGAGCTGGATCGTTGCCCAGGAACGGATCACCATGATAAGTCCGAATATAATGGAGGCGATTCCAAGTCCCAGGTCATATTGAAATGCCAGTTGAAATATGTCTTTGGAAAAATAGCCGGTCAGCTTGACAAGTCCGAATATAATCAGGAAAATACCACACATTTTACAGATCGCGCCAAGTGCCATGTGCGGCCAGATCAGAAGGACTGCTCCTACAAGGATCAGGCAGATCGTCAAAATACTATAGGAATTTTTAATTGCTTTCAGGCTTTTCATAAGTTCCACTCCCTTTTTGTTTTTCTATACTATACTGCCCGTTTTTCGGAATTTCTATGGGCAAAAAAAAGACAGTGTCTGATTTTTAGACACTGTCCTTTATTTGTCTGATTTTTGATCTTTGATGCAGCTTTCGATCATATCACGGATCGTCGCCTGAAACGATACAGACAGGCGGTGCATCAGATCATCCCTGCTCGGCGGAAGTCCTTTTTCGATCCATTCCAGAGTATTGCCGATGATCGCATGGCTGTAAAAAAGCGTAATATAATGCTTATCGCTTTCTGTCAGATCATAGCCTGCTGCCTCTTTTTCCACATATCTGCCAACACAGTCCTCGGCGATCTTGCTCAGATATCCTTTCAGAATATTGCCCTTTTTGGACTGGTAAACATGGAAGATCGCCTTTTTATTGGCAAATACGATCTGAGAGCATCTGACGATCTCTTCATAAAAGGAAGCTCCTTCATTGACATCCCGGACGGATTTCTCCGCCTCATTTTGAAATACCGCATCAAGTACATCGTAAATATCCTGAAAATAATAATAGAAGGTATTTCTGTTGATCTCACATATTTCACAGATATCCTTTACCGTGATCTTATCAAGCTGCTTTGTACTTAGTAATTCGAGCAGGCAGTTCATAATTGCCTGCTTTGTAAATTTCGCCATGGCATCTCCTGCAGAAATCTATTTCTTTTCCCTGTCGTGCCTTCTCCTGATCTGTCTCTGGATTCTGGCATGTTCCTTTTTTTCAATGATCTTATCTACATCTTCTTTAGAGATCAGCTTCATTGTCTTGATGACAAATACACTTTCCGGATCACAGACGTTTTTCCGGATACGGATCTTTCCCTTTAAATAGCCATGCTTTTCGCAGTAGGAAACGCTGTAATAATGCTTTCCGTTTGGTGTAAACCACCGGATCTTTTTTCTCGCCGCTTTATCACAGATGTAACATCTGGTAGATAAAACCTCTCTGTCTTCCATCGCCTTTCCCTTATCCGGAAAGCTTCTGGAAATATATTTACTATAGCTGGGAAATACCTTATGGATCTCCTCTTTTTTGCTCTTTGGAAGCTGGTAGGTATCGTAGGAACAATATTCCTCGATATCCGCCGGTATTTTCTGCAATACAAGCGCCGTATAATAAGCATCACTGAATGCCCGGTGGAACGGGATATCTTTTTCGATCTGCAGGCTGTCTACCGCATATTCCAGCGTTCTGCCAACCTTTTTATGCTCAAAAGCGATCCCAAACAGCTTCTGGATATCCAGAAAGCAGATCGGCCCTGCTGCCAGAGCCGGCATCTGATAATATTTCATGTTCCGCTGCAGCTCCAGAAGATCTAAAGATCCCCAGCTGCAAAACATAAAATCCTCTCCGCACCAGGCTAAAAATTCCTCCGCTGCCTCCGGAAACGGTGTTCCGGCCTTCAGCTCCTTCATATCTACATGGAGCATATCTTCAATGATATCCGGCATTTTCTTATAAACAGACGGTTTAATGATCTTTTGAAACTGCCCTATGATATTTTTACGTTTATCAAGCTTGATCGCTCCGATTTCGATAATTTCAAACGGAATCTCCTCATGGCTGCTTTCTCTTTTTCCGGCAATTCCCTGATTCCATTCGAGGTCAAAAACAATATAATTCATAATGGTTTATTACGTTTTCCTGTCAAGTATTCGGTTTACTTAAAATATTCCATCAGCTGCGCAAGTTCTTCGGATATATTATTCACATGACCCGTTGCTGCGTTCATCTCATCGATTGATTCTGCAATATTGGTGATATTTGCGGATACTTCCTGGTTGCTTGCTGCATTTTCTTCGGAAATAGCACTCAGATCGTTAATATTTCCGATAATAGCCTGTTTGATCGTATCAAGCTGCTTTGTCTTCTCACTGATACGGGAAACCGCTACAAGGTTATCGTTAATTGTTTTACTTAATATCTCAAAGCTTTCTTTTGTCACAGAAATATCTTCCTGTTCTTTACCAATCAACTCTCTGACCTCATTTACAAGTGCAACACTTTCATTTGATTTTTCAAAAATGTTATCCGCTACCTGCTTGATGGTATCTGCACCCTGCGCACTCTGTTCGGAAAGCTTTTTGATCTCATCTGCAACAACGGCAAAGCCTCGTCCTGCCTGTCCGGCTCTTGCAGCTTCAATAGATGCATTCAGAGACAACAGGCTTGTCTGTCCCGTGATATCCATGATCAGATCTACTGCCTCATTGATTGATGATATAGCCTGATTGGTTTCTTCGATCTGGTTGGTGATTTTCTCTACAATTGCAGAAGACCGGTTAGAGCTGTCTAAAACAGTTTCTATAGACTTTGCTGCGTCTTCGTTTGCTTTATCCATGTGATTGGAATTGTCACTGAGAACCTGTACATCTCCATCGATATCCGTAATCGCATTTCCCATTTCCAATGATTTTGCATTGACATCCTGCACATTTTCAGCCAATGTGACTGCTGTAACGGATAATTCTTCCATTGCCTGGCTGATCTGCTTTGTGCCATCATTACAAAAATCTGCCCGTTCCTTCAATGATGCGGTATCCTGCTGCAGATTGAGCACATGCTCATTGACACCTGAGACAATATCATTCAGCTTTTCCTTTAAGATTCTGGAAGCTGTGATCAGCTTATCTGTTTCCGCAATTTGGGAAGAACCGCTGATTTCATTAGAAATATTACCGTTTGCGATATTTTCAATATCTGCTGCTGTTTTTGCAATCGGCTTCCGGATTATCCTTGCCAGCCAGATCAGGATGATCAGATAAACAACCGTAAGAACAAGGGCAATTTTTACAAAGCTGATCATCAGATTGTTCTTTGCATCATTAACTATTGCTTCCTTTTCTCCGGCAAATGCCATACCGATGACTTTACCGTCATCTGTGCAGACCGGCGTATAATATACATAATACTTTGCTCCGGAAATATCTATACCGTCTGACTGATAATCTTTTCCGGTTTTTACTATATTCCAGACTTCCTCCGATGCTTTTGTTCCTTCCACTCTATTTCCGCTTTTATCCTTTATGGATGTAATAAAACGCGTATCTCCTTCAAAGAAAGTCAGTTCGATCTCATCTTTTTGTAAAGAATCAATAAACTCATAGCTTACATCATCTTTTTCCAGAATCTCTTCGCGGATATCCCATTCAAAATACTTCTGTACGGAAATCGCACAGGCACGAAGCCTTGCATATGTACTGGTTTCCAGTTCATTTTCCATCTTCGTTGCAGCGCAGATCGTCAGAATAATGATTGCTGACAATAGTGGTACACTGCCGATCAGTATAATGACTCTTAAAAAATCAAGCCGTTTTCCTTTCGTTCCATTTCCCTTATTCATACACAAACATGAAGACATTTGTCTTCCTACCCCTTTCATTTTCTTTCTATTATAGCATTATGTGATTTTTTAGAAAAGACCTATTGATTCACAAAATCCTTTATTTTCTCTCTCTTATCGATCTGCAGCTTTTCCAGAATATCGGAAACATAATGCTTTACCGTATTAACCGACAATCCCATATGCTGGGCGATCTCCTGATTGGTCCAGTCTCTGCAGGCAAGCATGGCAATGGAAAACTCCAGAGGTGTCAGCAGATCTGTTACATCTCTGTTCATCTGGGAATTGTGGATCTTCATCCAGCCACGGCTGAATGCAATGATCCCATCCACCAGTTTTTTATAAATTTCCGGTTCGCTTTTTCGCAGACAGACCTCCAGAACGCCCTGCAATAGGCCGTGATATTCTATAAAAGGCTCAAAAAGTCCGTCTTTTCCCGCAAAAGAAATTGCTTTCTTCACGGAACTGATCGCTTCCTCCTGCTCTTTTTGATTGATCTGACACATGGCCGCAATACAGTTTAAATAGATAAACGGGATCGGATAGACCGCATCTGCCATCAGCATTGCAGTCTGTACGACCCCTTGTGCTTTCAGATATTCTTTTTTTAAATACATGCCATGTGCTAAAATACTGATCGCAAACAGTCTCTGTCCTGTCGGCAGATCAGAAATGCAGCCCTCTAAAGCCGGCATTTCCTTTTCTGTTTCGATATGCAGAAAAATATTGATCAGATAATAGGCAAATATACAGGAAGATTTTATTCCTGTACATGCATCTTCTTCCAGTGCTTTTTGCAGACACTGCTTTACATCTATGCGCGCTGCCTGTGCCTTTCCGGCATTTCCGAGTGTCAGGTTTGCAAATACATACAGCATATCCGCTGACAGGCGCAGCATTACATCGTCACTTGCCAGATATTTTTTTACATGTTCCACACAGCCTTTTGCATCCGCTGTAAAATAACAGGCTTCCGCACATGCGATCTCCGCTAACTGCGTATCCTCTATCAGATCAATAGCCTCTTTCATTTTTCCGAGTTCATATGAACTTCCGGTCAGAGGCAGAATCATTCTTCCCTTTGCAAAGTGCAGCTTTTCCATTTTACATTCTCCTCCACAAACATTTCATAACTTTTATTATAACATGGGGAGAAGAGGTTGCAACCTTACATGGGCAGATTCTCCTTATTGGTCAAGTGGTTTTTCCTCGTTTTTATTATTTTTTCTCTTTTTTAAAACTATAATCAGCCATATTATGATACCTGCGGTCAAAAGCAGCAAAAGGATCCACCAGAAACTGAAGTGACGGGCAGATACTTCCGGCTCGTTTTCCGTATTTGCACCATCCATTGCATCCATCTCTCCCTGCGATATGGATTCTGACATTTCATTTCCGGATTCCTGCTCCTGACCGGTCGTTTCTGTGGTTTTCTGTTTTTGTTCCGCATTTTTAACGGTATTTTGCTTTTCCGGTGCCTGTGATGTCTGCTGCGTTTGTGATTGCGGTGCCTGCGGTTTCTGTGTACTCTGTGGTTTCTGTGTACTCTGTGGCTTCTGCGATGGTTCGGCATCTTCCGGTGCAACGGCTTCTGTCTCGATCCTGATCACTTGATTTTCACAGACCTCTGAAAGCTTTAAAATTCCCTTTTCCACGTTTTTTGTCACATCATTATCATTTAACAAAACACGTTTTATTTCATAACCGTCTTTTGCTGTGATCTTAAATTCCGGTTTGGAAAAACGCGGTACGGGATAAGCGTCGCTTATTCCCTTATCACCTTCCATATACTGCGCTGATGCATGTTCTGCCTCGATCGATACCGTATGTGTTTCCGGAACCGTTGTACCAATCTCACTCTGAGATGCCCGGATCTGCATCGGAAGATGCAGGCATATTAAAATCATGATAAAAACTGCCAGATATTTTTTCATAGTACCGCCTCTCCGCTATTTCCTGTCCACATACGATATAGTAAATGTGACCGCTGTCTTATAGCTTCCGCCTCTTGCCTTGTTCCAGTCTGCCTTTTTGATCGAAATGGTCAGATCCGTTTTTTCTCCTGCCTTCGTGTATTTCTGGCTTTTGAACTCCTTTTTTCCATTTAAGATCTGGTAAGGGATTTTGGATTTCGGATGCTTTTCATTTACCAGCGTCCCACTTGCATCCATTTTTACAAGAATACATTTATTTTCTTCCAAAACAGCTTCTTTTATCTCAATGGCTCCATACGCCGATTTTTCTGTCAGAAACGGAACTGTCGCATCGGATGGGATCACAACTTCATAGGAAGGATCTACCTGATAGGTCACATTTGTTTTTCCCGGTGCTTTGGCAGAAACTGTCATGGCAGATATGGCAAATGTCAGCAGTGCTGTCAGAATCAAAAGTTTCTTTTTCATCTTTTTCCCCCTTTTATTGTGCAATGAGAACGGTTTCCACATCTGCCCCGTTCATTGCACTTCCATCTGTTAAAGATGTTGTCGTAATTTTGATCACGGCCGGATATTCGCCTTTTTCCAGTGCACGGGACAAGGTAACATCCGTGATCGCTTTTCCCGGTTCTACCAGCTTTGAGGTATAGATGGTTTCTTCCCCCTCTGTCAGGATGATCTCAAATGTAAAATAACAGGGATTTCCTTCCGGGTTTTGCAGATTCATTGTGACATCCTTTGTATCTGCCGAAATAGTGATCCTCGGATAACCCGGAATACGGATCCCCTCCGGTTTTTCTTTGATCCCGTCTGTCTGCACTATTGCGTTTTCATCCAGATCCGGCGAAAATGCCGGATCTTTGCTATCCTGTCTGACCAGAAAATAAACTACAACAGCTACAATTACGACCACGAATATACTACCCGCCATCATCAAAATTCTTTTTTTATTTTTCATATTCTGCCCTTCATCTGCTTTTATTTCTCTAAATAGGTTACCTTAAATAATATATTATCGAGATCATACTCATCATCACCGCCACCGTTTGCATCAAACTCGATCCAGAAATACTCCACATCTGTCCGGTCAAGCTCATAGGAGAAGTATTTTGTGATCTTTTCGTCAAGAAGATCGGAGGATTCTGTTTTCCAGGATACCTCTTTGCCATTTTTGGGTTTGTATCTCAGACGCATGACTGCATAACCGTCTTTGACCATATGCACATTGTACTGCACTTCCACTTTGACCTTCTTGAAATTTTTGCTGACTACGTCCAGAGACATGTTATCCATGTTCATTACATACTCTGCGCCTTTTCCAAGACCGTAATCTCCCGTTACTTCTTCTTTTTCCTGTTTTCCATCTACATAAAACTTGAAGGAGATCTCTTTGTTATTATCATCGGTGATATTGTAACTGTTTGTGTACTTCGATGGTGTATACAGATATTTGGCGTTTGGCTTCCAGTTCGCCTTCAGTGTGATATCCTCTGTGTCGCGCAGGATAAAGCTCTTTTCTGATACATCAAAGTAACCCAGATTTTCATTTTTATCATTTGTTTTATCCCATCCGTCCAGCACATAGCCCCATTTATGGCGTTTACTGTCATTTGTGCTGATCTGCGTGATATCCACCTTTGATTCAAAATCATGACTATCATATTCTTTGTATAATTTATCCAGGTTGTAATCAAAGTAAACACGGTACTGCTTCGGCGTATAAACCGGATACAACGTCATATTCCTTTCCACACGCTGCATCTTATGTCTGTTACTGTAATCATATCTTGGATTTTCCAGACTTGTCGTCCAGCAGTAAAATTTGTAGCCCTTTGGTGCTTTCTTGCATGCTTCCAGTTTTTTGGTCTCAAAATAGTTGATCTGCATATCATCCATGCCAAGTACAACCTTATCCGATGCAAAGCTGATCGTATAGGTGATCACCTTCCAGTTTGCCTTAAAATGACGCTTTCCATAGGAACCTTTTGGTATGGTCACATCCTTTACAAGACCTTCTTTGCCTTCTTCGCTCCAGCCTAAAAATTCATAATGGCTCTTTGTCGGACGGTTTAATACGATCGTATTGCTTTCATACGTATAGGATGTCGGATTGTAATACTCTTTTCCGCCATCCAGATCGTAGGTGATCTGATATACTACCGGCTCAAATACCGCTGTCAGATTGACATCCTTTGCAGGCATTGTCTGTGGTATTTCTCCACTCCAGTTTTTGAAGGTGTAATACTCTTTTTTCGGATCTGCCGGCCGGCTGATCGTCTGTCCGTATTGATAGGCTGCACCCTTATCGTCATTATCAACCATAAACGCAATATGGTAGGAATTGATCTTCCACTGTGCAGTATAGGTCACGTCATGATCGGGGATCGTATCCTCTACCCTGCTGTCCCAGCCTGTGAAGGTATATCCTGTTTTCTTTGGAACAGGCACTCTTATCTCGCTGCCATAATAACCATTCTGTATGACATCCTTTTCCCCGTTATCCAGCTGGAATTTAACTGTATATCTGTTTCTGGCATAGTCAAAGGTATATGTGTTTTTGTAAGTTTCCGCCTGCATCTGTACCGGCTCAAGCACCGGCGCAGTAAATCCTTTGGCAACTGCTTCCTCTCCGATGCCCTCCGGCGTTACAAAAGTGTCGATTTGTGCCTCTCCGCTTACAATTTTGTAATTCACAGATCTGCCATTCAGATTCTGTATGCGGTAGATAAAGGTATAAGAACGCATATCAGGAATCCATTTTGCATATAAGGTCAGATCTCTGTCCGGCATTACACCACTGAATGGCTGTGTATAGGCTGCATCCTCGTACCAGCCACCAAACAGATACGCTTTTCTCGCCTGCGCAGGCAGCTTACTGCCACATTTCTTTTCTTCCATCACATCTTCCACAGAAACGCCGTCAGCACAGACTATGTCATGCATCGTCAGCATATGCTTACTGCAATCGTAATAATACTTGATCACAAGCCTGTTATCCGGATCTCCCGATACTGTGCCCTGTTGTACATCCGGTTTTGTATAACCGTCATACTGATTTACCGCAGGCTCTACGATCGTATCTGTATCTGCATAGCGGTAGCTTCTCTCTGCCAGATCATATGCGCCTGTTTCCACGTTTTCCTTATAATGCTCTACTATATATGCGGTCTTTATCACATCCCATTTTGCATATAAGATCAGGTCTGAGGCAGGCATTGTATCCGGTCTGTAAACGGCCTGCAATGCTTCATCTGTATACCAGTCTGCAAAACTATACCCGTTTCTGTAGACCGGAAGTGCATCCAGAATATCCTTTAAAGGTGTTCCGTAGGTTATCATCTGCTCTGTGCTCTGCTCACAGATTCCGCCATTTAACACATATCTGATCTGATACTGCTTTCTCGGATACACATAAATGATACGGTTATTTTCCACGGAACCCTGCACAAGTGTATGGGTGATGGGTTCTACATCTTCATACCCTTCCGGCGCTTTCGTTTCCGGTGTTATCACATCTCCCGGTTCTCCGTACAGACTTTCCGCCAGATACAGCCGCCTGCTGCCATCCAGCTGTGTCAGATAATGTAACACCTGATAAGACTGTTTGCCATCTATCCATTTTCCATATAAAACCAGATCCTGATCGGGCATTGTTGTCCCCATATACCGGTTTTCAAAGCCTGTATCTGTGTACCAGCCTGCAAATGCATAGCCGTCTCTTGCCGGATCCGGTATTGTAATATCTTCGCCGTATTTTTTCTGTGCGGTTATTATATTTGTTCCGGTCGCATCATTTGTTTCATACTGATAAGTCAGCGTATGTGTATTGATCTGATAATAATACCCGATATACGGATTACCCGGTTCAATCTTGAAACTCGTCAGTCTTGAGCTTTCATCAAACGTATAACCTTCAAAGCTTTTTACCTCCGGCGGCTGTACAACGCTGTCTGCCAGACCGGTATACGTTTCCGTATAGGAATTTACCTGCGTAGTTCCATCCAGGAAAATGTAAGATACATAATAGGAAATCTCATCTGCAACCCACTTTGGATAGGCAGTCAGATTTTGCGCAGGCATTGTTTTATAGGTGAAAGGCTTCGTAAGAGCCTGATCCTCATACCAGCCTTCCACGCGATAGCCCGGTTTACCGTTTGCCAGCTCTTTCTCATTTGGAACAGGGATCGCTGCACCATACTGTACCGTATACGGAATGAGCTCTGTCTCGCTCCGATACCACGCCATGGTGTAATCGCTGCGGTCATATTGATACTCGATGACAAGCGTTCCGACACCATCCGCATCCGCCGTCACTTCTTCCGTGCGCACGGCCGGTGACGTAAAACCTTCATAGGATTTTACCGCAGGCGAAACCGAAGTGCCTGCAAGCGCGGTAAATACTTCTTCTTCCACAAGTGTATACGTGGGTGCTTCCCCTTCCGGGAACCCATATTCATTCAGAATCTCAGGGTTTTCCTGATAATGTCTGACTGTATAATTGACCTGCATGCTTTCCCATTTTGCATACAGCGTGATATCCTGCGCAGGCATTGTATTATCAAACTTCTGCTTATAATCTGCGTCCAGATACCAGCCAAGGAATCTGTAGGCTTCTCTTTCCGGTGTTTCGGTCACAAGCTTCTCACCCGGTCTTGCGGTAAATGTCAGCTCACTTCCTGCAGGCAGGACAGCATCCGATGCCTGCAGATCATAGGTCACTGTATACACATTCCGGTCATAGAAAACCCGCAGCTCCAGACTTCCGTCCGCTTTGATCTCGCCACTTGGCAGTGTATTGTTCTTCAGATGATAAAATGCCGGATCATAAGCACCTGCAGGTGCTGTGACTCTCTGCCCGGTCTCTCCGGTCAGATACTGTATCTCATGTAAAACATATCCGTCTCCGTTTTCTTCCTCCACATAATATCGCACCGTATAACCAATGCCTGACTGCGGACTCCATTTTGCAAAATAGGTCACATTCTTTGCCGGTACATCCTGTGGGATCTCTTCTACAGCGGTATTTCCTTCCAGAATCCATCCGTCCAGCTCATAGCCCGGCTTATAAACCGCAGGCACAGGCATCATGGTACCATAGCGGTAAGAGCCTGTAGAAACAACCTCGTTATCTGATCGATAGGTTGCAGTATATTTTGCTCTCGGATAATAATATTCAATGAGCGTACTGCCATCAGCTTCTACAACCGCTGATCTGACCGCCGGTGTTTCATAGCCTTCACGCACCTTTGGCTGCGGACTGATCGTAGATCCTGTCAATGCGGTTTTCTTTTCCACACCATCCTCAGGCACTTCATAAACACCGTTTGCGCCCTGCAGATACGTCTTTACCGTATAAGAAACGCTGGCAGGCGTCCATTTTGCGTATACAAGTGCATCCTGATCGGGCATTGTAGCAGGAATGGTATAAGGCTTCGTCAACGCCTCATCTGTATACCAGCCTGCAAATGTATAGCCCTGTTTTACCGGATCCGCAGGCTTTTTAATAGCTGTTCCGTATTTCTGGTCAAGCGGTGCTACATAAGAACCGCCGTTGCTCATAAAGGCAAGAATATAGCCATCTCGCAGCATATCCCAGTGCAGCTTCACTTTTTTCCGGAACGGTTTTGTATTGAATGTGCCCGGCTGATCCTTCCATGTGACGATCATCTCGCCATCTACGGATTTTTCTGCGCCCGGATCTACTGTAATAAGATTTGTCTCCGGGTTATAAGAAAAGGCATCATTTGTCATCGTGATCACAAAATACCGGTCACTGTCATCTTCATAGATTTTTGTGAAATATTCGCCGTCATCCAGACCTTCCTTCATATCCATGTAATTCATGGTAAAGAAGTCATCCGGAATGCGCATTTTCTTCATTTCATACTTCAGATTGCATTCCATGTCCGTTGTATCCGCAAAATCGAGCACATTTTCCAGAGTACCGGCGGTATATAACGGCCACATAGCTTCAAAAAGCGTCGGCGAATAAGTAAATGCATTGGAAAGCGCCTGCGCCCGGAACTTGATATCCAGATAAATACCGATCTCCAGATAAAGTGCACCGATCGCTCTCGTATTTCTTCCGCTCGAAGCAGTATATTTCAGGATGTAATATAAATACCCCCAAAGCTGTACATAACCGCCTACTTCCGCGGAAAGTCCCACACTTGCCAGCTCCGTTGACAAAAGTCCGACACGGACCGTCAGTCTGACACCCGCCTTCACACCGATCGTTCCCATGGCATATGCGGTAAATTCATACTGCTCCTCGGTAATATTGATCGTATCACTCGTTGCTTTTCTGCCCTTTACCTGCAGACAGAATACATAGCGTTTGGCATTTTTATACCAGAAGCTCATACCGATCGAAACATTGACCTTCGTCCAGACAACGAAATCCAGCTCGATCGCAATATCGATCACGAGAAGCACACGGAAATGCTGCTCCGTGATCCGTTTGGTGTAGATCTCAACCCACTCGCCATCATCCTCTAACAGATCCGCATAACGCTCTGCCAGGGATTTTGCCACAGAAATCTGATCACTGCCTCCGGTGTTGGCCTCCACGTCATCATCCGATCCGCCCAGATCAGCCAGGAAAGGCGCCTTATCGGATATATACTCACTTCCGTTCTCCATCATATCTTCAAGCTCGGAAATGATATTTTCCACATCATTTGCCAGCTTCTGCTTCTTTTTGTACTGCGATATCGAAGTACCGCTGCCACCGCCTGTCGGATAAAGCAGGTAATTATTTGCCTGCTCCGTTTTAAAGTTGATATCCAGTCCGATCCCTGTATATTCATACAGATCCAGAGAAGCTGTCACACGGTAATCTGCAATATAAGGGAAAATACCCCACACCTTCCATACTGCTTCTCCGTCTACATGAACCGCAACACGCACTTCCTGTTCAAATGTTGCTGTAACAGTGATCGTAAAATCCGCATAACGTGCCACATGGAACGTGATCGGAACCTTGATCTCCAGTCCCAGATGGACGCCACTTTCATTGCCGTCGAAATGGCGCAGCTTTGTATCAAGATCTGCCTTTACCTGTGGCATTCCCACTTCCACGCGCTTTTTCGCAGAGCCCGGGGCTGTCAGCCCCTCTATCTCATCTGCTCCCGCAATTTCCACATTTGCTTTCAGTTCTTTTCCAAGCTCTTTTTCCAGCTCGGCAAAGGAATCTGTACGAAGTGTCATTTCGCCGATCTGCTGTGCTACGTCTTCTGCAAATCCGCTTTCCACTGCCTGTGCTTCCAGATTACTTTCCAGTGCCTGCACATCTGTACCGTCCAGCAGATCCTTTCCATTCACAGATTCGGTCGTATAAACATCCATGGCAGCTTTGACATCTTCCCATGTCTGCGGCTGATAAGCGATGATATACTGTCCATTTGACAAAAGAACACTTGTGATCTTTCCGTAAGAAAGCGTGCTCTGATCATTTGGATCTGTATACAGAGCCAGAAAATCTCCTTCATCCACTGTCGTATCGGCAGAAAGCATCGTATTCTGGCTGATACTGCTTCCATCAAAGGCCAGTTCTGACAGAGCAACCGTCACACTGTTATTTCCCGGATCGCCGTCCTGATCCTTTGTGATATCCAGTGGCAGGACATCCGGCATAAAAAGTACATCTTCTGTTTTCGATCCCCGGTAAGTATACTGATTTCCGTTCACGCCCGTGATCTCGAAGAATGAAATATCGCTTCCGTCCGCAGACGATGCCACCTCATCCATCGTCGGAATGACATCTCCCGCATAGACAGCGATCTGATCGCCTATTTTCAGCTTTTTGTCCGTATAGATAAAACTACCGGTCGTCGTGCTTCCTTCACTTCTGACCGATCCGTCCGGTCCAAGTGTCATCGTTGCAACAGAAACAGACTGCGCACTTTGTCCGTTCACAGTCAGGCTGGATAATTCCTTTACATGGATATATTTCAGGTTTGGATTTAAGGAAACATTTTTTACTTCATCCTTATGGATCGAAATCTCATATTCACGGATCGAAGTATCAAAGCCGGTAAAGTAAAGATCTTTACTATCTAATAACAGCCTGTAATTGGATCCTTCTTTCCAGCCGTTTTCTTTACTGATCGTATATGTATTGTTTCCTGCGGCTGATAGATGCAGTGTGATCTCTTCCGTAAAATCACTGATATTTTTCAGTGTACAGGCAGCTAAGATCTCATCCGCGCTCATAGCGCCGCTCTGGTCTGTTACCTGAATGACAAGAGAAGCACCGTCTACATCGATCGCGCGCGCAAAAGCAGCGATCGCATGCGACTGGAACGCCTGATCTTCGGTATAAGCCGCATATAATGTCGTATCGCCCAGCAGGCGGTCTGTTGTTGCGACATATCTGGTGCAGCCCTCGTCATAGCACCAGCCGAGAAATGTATAACCGGACTTGATGGCAATCGGCAGATCACCAAGGGACGTGCCCGGCGCAAGTGTCTCTTCTTCAAAGGAAATGAGACTGCCCGGATTTTTCGGATCATCCTTAAAACCGCCGTTTGCTTCATAATTTATCGTATAGCTCGGACTTTCATGACCAATCTCAAAGGTCAGTGTATCCTGATATTTTCCCGCTGTCTGTGGATCTTCCGTTACTTCACAAACATAGACTTTTTCATCACTCTTTTTGGTCGATGTCAGATTGATCACAGGTACGCCATTTTCCGGTATCAGCTTTGTATCTTTTTCCTTCAGCTGATAAGAAAGCAGTGCATCGTGATTTTTGAGATGCCAGTTATTTTCCGAATTGACCGAAACCTTTACGACTTCCTGCTCATACAGACCGTCTGCCGCTCCGCTCAATTTCAGCTCGGAACCGTCTGCTTTCACATTTGCCGGAATATCTACATAATAATAAGGATCCGTCCATTTTGCATAAAGAACCAGAGGACCTGTATAAGATATATCTATCTTTGTAACAGCCTCTCCGCTGAATTCTTTATTATCGTACCAGCCTGCAAATGCATACCCCGGCTTACTGATGACCGATCCATCAGGCAGCTTATCTGCAGGATAAGAAGAAGGTGACTGATAGCCCTCAATAAAGGAACCGCCGTTTAAGGCGAAATCCAGTGTTTTTTCTTCTTTCCTGACAGATGTTGTATCACTTGTGATTTCTGAAGAATCTGTTTTATTTTCTACAGATTGTTTTGTCCCATCCTGCGGACTGACCTGCAAGGCTCCTACAGGAACCTGCAATACAGATGCAAAAAGTGTTACACTCAGCAGGTAACACAGGAATTGTTTTCCAAAGCGTTTTTTCATCTATTTTCCCCCACATACTCTATCTTATGCGTATCATTCAAAACAGATAGCTATTTTTACTATTTTATCAAAACGCTTTTTCCTGTAACATGCTCCTTTTATGCCAAAAAAGTGCCCCTCTTTCGATACTGCATCGGTGTGACCTTATAATACTTTTTAAACAGTCTGCAAAAGTAATCTACTGTGTGGAATCCTGTTTCTTCCGCGATCACACATATTTTCTTTTCCGTCTTTGCAAGCAGTACTGCAGCCTCTTTTAAGCGGTGCTGTATCAGAAATTCTACCGGCGTGACATGCAGGTATTCCTTAAACAGATTTAATGCGGTACTTTTACTGATCGATGCAGCTCCTGCAATCTCTTCCAAAGAAATGGGATTTTGATACTGCAGATACACATACTGCATCATAAGCTGCAGCCTTGCCTGAGAAGATGCTTTCTCTTTTCCGGCTTTTTTCGCAGGCAGAATGGCAGCATTTTCATATAGCAGGAGCCACAACATCTGTATAAGAGCTGAAGTTGCAAGTTCACAGGGTATCTCCTGCTTCTGTATCTCTATAATCTGCCCGATCAGCTTTAAAACCTCATTCTGCCAGGAAACCTCTGCCTGAAAAACCTGAAATGACAAAGACGATGATATGACAGGCAAGACATATTTTTGGTAAATGATACTATCCTGTTCTCTGATAAAGGATGGCATAAAAACAAAATTGGGCATGATCGCAGAAGCTGCATGGAAACGATGCAGAACTTTGGAATTAATGAACATTCCTTCCCATTTTTTCAAAATGATCTGTTTATCTCCCACATAACAGGTCAGACTGCCGGATTCTACATATAAAATCTCCAGCTCTGTATGCCAATGCCAGTCAATACAGTGAAAATCAAACTGTTCCAGATCATCGCAGTAAAACTGGAAAGAATATTGACTGCTCCCATGCTGCGCCATTTCCATTAAATTATCATCTGTTGCAATTTTATTTGTTTTCTTCACTGATCCCATACAACTGATTCCTTTTCATTTTTACGATATTATACAATAATTATGCTATATATGACAATGAAAACATACTAATTATACTATATAATTCAATACAGAAACTAATGAAGGAGGATCCGTATGAAAGCAGTCATTAAAAAACAGCAAAGCAGATTGGAAAACAGTCTTGTTATATATGTGAATAACAAAAAACAGGTAAATCGTATGATGCTATCTCTGATAGAATCAGGATTTACCGTCAATTATGAACCACGATATATATCCGGTAATTATGAAGGATGTATTCTTTGCGGGGATAGCAATAAAATTAAAATCTGTTGTAAACAGAGAACAAAAAAACAGAAAGAAGGAATAGGAAATGCCTGATTACAAAAAAACAAAAATTGCCTGCTATCTGGGATTTATCACACAGGCGATCGCAGCAAACTTTGCCCCGCTTTTATTTTTAACTTTTCACAATACGTATCAAATTTCTCTTGGAAGGATTGCCCTGATCCCCACCTGCTTCTTTTTCACGCAGCTTCTGGTAGATCTGTTCTGTGCAAAATTCGTGGACAGGATCGGATATCGCATATGCGTTGTTGCCTCAGAAATATGCGCTGCCACAGGGCTTATCGGTCTTGCTGTTTTGCCGGATCTGTTACCGAGTCCCTTTGGGGGAATCCTGATCAGTGTCATCCTATATGCAATAGGAAGCGGACTGATCGAGGTACTTTGCAGTCCGATCATTGAAGCATGTCCTTTTGAAAATAAAGAGGCGACCATGAGCCTGCTTCATTCCTTTTACTGTTGGGGCTCCGTTGGTACAATACTGATCTCCACTCTGTTTTTTCTGCTCTTCGGAACAGAACACTGGAAATGGCTCGCTGTTTTATGGGCACTTATCCCGGCTGTAAATATTTATAATTTCGCAACATGTCCGATAGAATATCTGGTAGAAGACGGAAATGGAATGCGTATCGGAAAGCTGTTTCAAAAGCCTCTGTTCTGGCTGTTTGTATGCCTGATGGTCTGCTCCGGTGCATCTGAGCTTGCCATGGCACAATGGGCTTCCACTTATGCAGAAGCAGCCCTTGGTCTGTCAAAAGCTGTCGGAGATCTGACCGGTCCATGCCTGTTTGCTGTTATGATGGGCATCAGCCGTATTATTTTCGGAAAATATGGGGAAAAGCTGGATCTGATGAAATTTATGACTGCTTCCGGTCTTTTGTGTGTGATATGCTATCTGCTTACTTCTCTGTCCGCAAATCCGCTGATCGGACTTTCAGGCTGTATTTTATGCGGCTTTTCTGTCGGAATCATGTGGCCGGGAACGATCAGTCTTTCTTCTAAAAAATTTCCTGCAGGAGGAACAGCCATGTTTGCACTGCTTGCCATGGCAGGGGATCTGGGCGGAAGTATCGGCCCCGGTATTGTTGGCAGCATCACACAAAATGCAGGAGGCAACATCCGCATTGGTATGCGTACAGGACTTGTCTTTCCCATTGTGCTTCTGCTCATGTTATTTTTGCTGCGAATCAAAAAAAATCCGGAGAAGAATTGATTCTTCTCCGGGTCTAAATTTAATTTTCACTTCTTAATTTTTGGTTGACTTTTTCTACATCCAGTTTGTAGTAGAGGATTAAGATGATCACTGTAATGATCAGCGGAATACCCGCAAACATGAAGGATAACATATTGGTGCAGGATGCACTCTGTACTGCTGCTGTCGCATCGTAATGAGAAGCTGCCAGCAACCAGCCGCTGATAGCGGAACCAAGTCCGTTACCTACCTTCATACCGAATGAAGTACAGGAATACATGGAACCATCCATTCTCTTTCCTGTCTTTAAATAAGTATACTCAGAAGCCTCAGATACAAGTGCATTGAATGTACCACCGAGTGTGCAGCAGGTAAGGGAAACCAGTCCATACATCCATACAACGACAGGCGCGTTACCCTGCATAACGAAGATCAGATAAATGGCACGTACGATCACATTTAAAATAAAGCATCCCACATTTAAAATCCGGATATTTTTCAATTTCTTTACAAGCATAGGTGCTGCGATCAGACCAATGACATTTGCTACGGAAAAGATAGATATCATCTTTCCGAATAAACCTGCATTTCCACAATTATATGTGAAGTAGTAAATAGCTGCTCCCAAGGAAACACCGCCCATCAGATAAAAGAGCAGATAGATCATAGTCAGCATATCAAAATATTTATTTTTTACAAGTGTTTTCAGCGTTTCGATCAGACCGATCTCTTTCTGAACAATACCTTCTTCTTTTGCTTCCCTATATGCTTCATTGATCTCTTCTTCCGGAAGCTCTTTTACGGATAATACGGAAATGGTATTTACAACAAGACCGATTAATGCAAAGATGATCGCTGTTGTTCTCCAGCCAACATTTCCGCCGCCAAATTTCTCCACCATAACTAAAGTGAAATTGGAAACCAGAAGATTTCCGAGTGTGGAACCGATAAAGCGGAATGTTCCCATCTGTACACGTTCCTGACTGTTCTTTGTGATCAGAGAGGTCAGTGCAGAATATGCGATATTATTAGCTGTATAGAAGATCGCATTTAAAAGTGTATATGCAATGAAGAAATAAGCATACTGCAGCTTGGAACTCAAGTTCATAGGAATCGCAAATAATGCGATCAATGCAATGGCATTACCGAAATAGAACCAGAACATCCATGGTCTTGCTTTACCGAATTTGGAATGTGTTCTGTCGATCAGACTGCCAAACAGGATATCTGTAACACCGTCCAGCAGCTTGGAAACCAGGATCAGAGTACCAATAATACCCGCATCCATTCCGATCGTATTTGTCAGATAGATCATGACAAAGCTGGAAATCAATCCATATACCATATTGGCAGCAAAGTCACCGCCGCCATAGCCGACTTTATTATATAATTTCAAATATTTTTTCTCTTCCATAGTACTGTCTCCTTTTTATCATAAATTCCAGGTTGCTACTTCTGCTGTTGCAAAAGGTCCAGGTACTGCTTTCAAGCTTCTGTGGTTGCCAAAATAATCACGGTCAAAGATGATCGTACTGCCATCCGGATTTTCAAATCTTTCTTCCGGCTCAAACGCCTCACCCAGTACATCACTGTCAATGATTGAAGTTGTATAGTTGCCAAGTACTTCATATACATTTGTCTGAAGTGTATACTGTCCGTCCTTTTCCACCAGATTGACATATACCTTATCGTCTGTATTGATGAAATGATCTGCTTCTTTCTTGAAAGCCACAGCTCCGTTAAAATATGCATTTCCGTTGATCCAGACCGGTAATTTACCAAAATGGTAATCCTGCATTACAAACATATTTGGTTCCGGATTATCCAGTTCAAATGGTACGATCCACTCATCATAAGTTGGGAAATCGTCAAATACGCCTGTACCCTGTACCTGATTATCTATCATGATAAAGCCCATATCTTCTTTTACTTCTTCCGGTTTTACCGGCCAGTTCTGGATAAAGATATTATTATAAACACGATCATCACCATGCAGGAATGTCATCATACCCGCCACTTCTGTTCTATGTGGAATATGATATGGTGTATATCTTGGTGCCATCGTTCCGTTCTTTAACGGCATATCGGAACCGCTTCCGATAGAGCTCATCGGTCCAAGGCAGAGATTATGTACCACTGCACAGCCCTGTGAAGCCAGTTTCATGGAAAGTTTGGACAGACAGATATTGTGATCGATCAGAGTCGGTCCGTGGCTGACTTCCACGAAAATATCGCAGCTTCCCATTCCGCCCGGTACTAACGGGATATCTTCGGAAGGTGCATAATTGTCATGAAACAGATTTTGTGTGATTCGTGTTCCCTGCGCTTCCCAGTCACACCAGATACCCATTGTACAATGATGAAAATGATTCCGTCGTATCGTCACATCGATCGCTGCATGCAGCTTGATACCTGCCACTTCCGCACCTGCAAGCTCCTGCATATTGTTGATATGATGGATATGGTTGTCCTCGATCACGGAGAAAACACCGCCCATTCTGCCGACAATACCTGTCTGTTCACAATGATGGATATGACATCTGCGGACAATATGCCCTCCTATGGTTTCTTTCGTCCATCCGTGATATTGTCCTCTGCAGACTGCATCTCTTTCCATCTGCGTTGCACTCTTTACATGCTTATTGGTGAAATAATGATCATTTTCCGCATCGTAATATTTTCCAAGGGAAATACCGCTGCATTTACTGTTACTGATCTCACAGTCCTCGATGATCCATCCTTTTGCCCAGTGAGGTCCGATCATACCATCCTGATAAGCTGCAGGAGGTGCCCATGTGGTAGCTGCTTTATTGATATTAAATCCACTGACTGTAATATAATTTATATGATTTTCCGATGGCATAAAGCAGTTGCGGCGGACATTGATCTCCACCTTTTCCACACGGGGATCTTTTCCCTGAAAATTCGCATAAATAACTGTTTCCTTTCCATCCTGTTCTGTATACCATTTGTATACGGACCATTCCGGTTCCCAGGAATGTATATAAACCTTACCTTCGATACACTCCTCTAAGCTCTGTACTTCATATAACTGTCTGTCATTCAGATAGACCGCTCCGGTATGTCTTACAAAAGGACCAAAATACCAGTCTCCTTTTACAAGTGTTGTATAAGGATTATAACTGCCAAAAACACCGTTATCAATTCTGCATACCCATACATTTCCTTCCAGATGCGTCCAGTCATGTACCTCTTCGGCTCCTGTGATCACAGCACCTAAAGGTACTTCGCTTTTATAAACAATTCTTGCATTTTCTGTTCCGGCATTTTTCGGATCAACATATTCACGGTAAATGCCCGGTGCAACCAAAATCTCATCACCCGCTGCTGCTGCCTGCGCCGCATCATTGATAAAACGATAGGGACTCTCTTTTGTTCCGTTGCCATCTTTACAGGCATTGCAATTTACATAGATATTCATATTCCTCTCCTTTCAAAGAGTACGGCTCATCGGGCCCTTGATGATCACGTGCACGTTACTCTTGCTTTGATGTTACATGTATTATATAATCGAAACAGCAATCCAAAAATATCTAAAAGAGAGCAAAAATAATTAAAATGTATCCAAAACAGACTTTATTTCAAACCATTCATGCAGAATCCGACCGGGAATATCAGAGAAAAATGTCCAGATATCATGATATGTCCTACTCTAATCTGATCCTGCACAAAAATGAAAATTCCCAGTATCAGTATTTTGAGATCAATATGCCTTATCTGATCCTTTATGAAAATGTCAATCCGGCAGCAAATTCCTCCATGTATATAGAGCTGTCCGAAAGCAGCATTGTAGATGCCCATATGGACTATAAAGCTTTTTCTTCTATGGGTGGACTGCGGCTCCACTCTCACGATTTTTACGAACTTACCTTTGTATTATCGGGAGAATTAAACATGCGGATTGAGGATGAATACATAACCTATCGTCCGGGCGAATGCTGTCTGTGCAATAAAAACATCCATCATGTCGAAGTCATGGATCATAACACGGAAATTGTACTGTTTTTGCTGAAGGAAGAGTATCTGCGTGATCTGATCAGTGCCAATTATTACTATGACGGGGACGGAAATCCCCATGCGATCGGTTCTGTATTCCAGAGGTTTTTTCGTGAAAACAAGAAAAATTCTCTTTACGATGCCAAAGTATATACTGATTTCCGGCTTTTTAATACATCTCCACAAGATCAGTTTTTTGATGTCATTAACCGCATGGTAGATGAAATCTCCGGGAATCATTCCGGAAAAAGCCATATGATGAAAGCTCTGTTCTGTCGTTTTATCGAAATGCTCGAAATCAGCAATAATTACCAGACAGAAGTACATTGGGCAAAGCTTTCAAACGATGAACAGATCGTTTATAAAATTGCAAATGCTTATCAGAATAAGCTGGGACTTTTTTCCAGATCGGAGATTGAAGAACTGACCGGCTATAACAGTGATTATGTGGAACGTATTATGAAACGTTCTACCGGAAAAACACTTTCCGCATACGGAAAGACTTTTTTATTAAAGAAAGCAGCAGATATGCTGACAGATACAGACAAAAAGGTTGGAGATATCTGCGAACTGCTCGGATACTCCAACCGGAATTATTTTAATAAATTGTTTTTCAAGGAATATGGAATGACACCTTCCGAATATCGAAAATCATAAATCTCATTTTCAATTAGTGTCAGGAATTATTTACTCGGATTTACATGCACCATAATATGTTTGACCTTCGGAAAATTCTGTTCGATGCTGTCATGCACCGATTCTGCGATTTTATGTGCTTCCCGAAGTGACATGGAACCATCCAGTGCAATTTCCATATCGACATAGATCTTATTGCCGAAAATTCTTGTCTGAAGCAGATCGATCCCTTCTACATATTTGTTTTTTCTGACACAGTCACGGATCTGGTTTTCCGTTTCTTCATCACAGGAATGATCCACCATTTTATCCATGGCATCTTTAAAAATATCATAAGCTGCCTTTATGATAAATACAAAAATGACAAGACTTGCAATGGAATCCATGACCGGAAATCCCATTCTTGCGCCTGCAATTCCGACCAGTGCTCCTATCGAAGAAAATGCATCGGATCTGTGATGCCATGCATCTGCCATAAGTGCACTTGAATCAATCTTTTTGGCATAATGCCTTGTATACCAGTACATTGCCTCTTTACTGACGATCGACACGATTGCTGCGATCAATGCCAGAATACCCGGAACCTGCAGATGATCATAATCTCCCTGTGTAACAGCCTTTAATGCGTTCGAACCGATTCCAAGCCCTGTAATGAACAAAACAATGGACAAGACGATCGCCGCCACACATTCCAGACGTTCGTGTCCGTACGGATGCTCCTTATCGGCACTTTTAGAAGACAGTTTAATCCCGATCATAACAATAAATGTACTGAACACATCGGAGGCGGAATGAATCGCATCACTGATCATAGCGTTGGAATGTGCGATCACACCTGCTAAAAGCTTCATGACCGACAATATAATATTTCCGATGATCGTCACGATAGACACTTTATTTGCTACCTTTTGAAATTCATTTTTTTCCATATCAGTTACCTCCTGAAATAAGTAAGATAGCTCTATGGCACTAACGATATGTGGGGTTTTACAATGATGTGTTTCCGAGAAAAGTATAAAAAAACACCCACGAACCAGTATAAAGCAACTACTGTCCCGTGGATGAAGAAATTCCACTGTCACCTTTGTGACCCGACTCCATGATATATCACGGTCTGCTCAGTTTGTACTGTAGTCTTATGCAGTGCAAAGAGTTATAATATGTATACCATGTGTACAAGATGGATGTCAATAGGATCCTACAGAATCCGGCTATATCAATATCATTACAAATCTGTCAGATTTTCCTGATCGGTACAATGAAATATAAATTTATTTAAAAATTGATTTTTTTCGCATGGTTTTCCAAACAAATACCCTTGCAGATAATCAACATGTATTTCTTTCAGTTTTTGATACCACTCTTCTTTTTCTATGCCTTCTATACAAATTCTGATATCTATACTATGTACCATTTCGACAATCTTTTTAAGCAGTTCGAAATCCCTTGCATTACTCATAGCCTTTGCTGTAAAATCATTATCCAGTTTCACATAATTAGGTTTCATATTTACAATACAATGAAGATTCGAAAAACCTGTACCAAAATCATCCAGAACAAACTGTAAGTTTTTCTCTTCAAATTTTTTCCGAAGCTTATAAAAATACGGTGTCATATCTGTATAACCACTTTCTGTCAGCTCCGCACATAAACACTCCGGTGGAAGATCATATTGTTTTATGGACGAAAGTATGTCTTTCCAGATATCACTTTTCACCATCTGAATATATGATATATTT